>OFGG01000742.1_pt1 | contig 25169 bp, 24 predicted proteins | sample 1521701 | NCBI WGS metagenome assembly OFGG01 (sample SAMEA3504081, study PRJEB24116) | mouse gut metagenome | biome: mouse gut; feature: mouse-associated habitat; material: faeces | place: Denmark | collected 2011
CACCCGACCTACACCCTTAGCAGGGGCGCCTCTTCAGCCTCTTGAGTATTTCTCCTCATCTGAATTACACCACTACCAATTTGAAATGCGCTGTTACAACGCAAGTGTTATTATACAAAAGCAAATTTTATTTGTCAATGGTTTTTCTGTTTGATTTTGCTAATTATTTTGATATTGTGCAATTGTCCTCTCAATCCTCTTTTTAACTTCCTCTGCAATCTCCACTGTTTTCATACCTTTGTACTCATCATAATAGATTGGCTTCATATAAATAACTGTCACCACAACCGGATGAATATTATTTTCATCAAAAGGTTTAAACGAATCGATCAACGCACACGGAACAATTGGACATTTTACTTTCGTCGCACTTTTGAAGCTCCCACCTTTAAACTCTAAAAGCTTATTTCCCATCCTGCTTCTGGTTCCTTCGGGAAATATCAAAAAATTCTTGCCATTTTTAACATCCTCCGCAACAGCGTTGATCACTTTCAGGGATTGTTTTAAATCTTCCCTGTCCATGGGATATGCCTCTAGCGCTCTGATGACCTGCTTTAAAAGGATAATATTACTTGCTTCTTTTTTCGCCACAAAAGAAAAAGGCCTTGGACATGAATCCAAAAATACAAGTACATCAAACATACCCTGATGGTTAGGAAAAAAGATAAATCCATCCTGATCTGGAATGTTTTCCAATCCATGTACTTTAATCTCTACTCTTCCGGCATGATTTGCTTTCTTTGTTACCTTTTTTATTATCTGAAAGGATTCTTCATAGGAAATCTTTTTACTCACGCCACAATACCAAATCCTGAACAGATAATAAGGAGCTTTTAAGAACAGCCTTATGACCATCAATGCAATTCTCATAATTCCTCCCTGTATGCCTCTGTGGCCGTTTCATACAAATTATTGCCTTTGGCATCAATCACTACAATAACCGGAAAATCTTTCACCAACAGCTTACGGACAGCTTCCGTCCCCAGATCGTCGTACGCAATCACTTCAGAACTGATAATGGACTTAGACAACAAAGCTCCCGCCCCGCCTACTGCCGCAAAATATACGGCACAGTTCCTGACGATTGCTTCTTTTACTTCATCTGTCCTTTTTCCCTTTCCAATCATTCCCCGCAGCCCTAAATCCAAAAGCGCCGGGGTATACTTATCCATTCTGCTGGCAGTTGTGGGGCCCGCTGACCCAATCGGCCTCCCTGCTCTTTCCGGAGATGGACCCATATAATAAATCAAATTGTTTTTTAAATCAAAAGGCAGTTCTTCGCCTTGCTTTAATGCTTCATACATTCTCTTGTGTGCGGCATCCCGTGCTGTGTATATCGTTCCTGTTATATACACATAATCGCCACTTTTCAACTCTTTTGAAATCTCATCACTAAACGGCGCTTCTATATGCCTGTCCATATCATAATAATCCTCCATGTTTTCAAAAGCCTGCAAATTTGGGCACAAGCACAAATTTGACTGTGAAAAATTTGTTTTTCACAGTATCCTTCTTTAGTATCCCTCTATAATCGTTGTCGCACATATGGCTCAAGCCATTTAGAGGATTCTAACACAATGCCGGTTTACATGGCAGCAAATGTTTACCGCCACCGGAAGCCCTGCTATATGTGTGGGATAAGTATTAATATTTACCGCTAACGCTGTTGTACTGCCTCCTAGTCCGCCTGGCCCTATGCCTGTTTTGTTGATCTTTTCCAAAAGCTCCTGTTCCATATCACTGACATATGGAATAGGAGAGCGCTCACCTACAGGCCGGGTCAGCGCCAGTTTTGAAAGTAATGCACATTTTTCAAATGTTCCGCCAATTCCCACCCCTATCACCATAGGCGGGCAGGCATTCGGCCCCGCGTCTTTTACTGCCGTAAGAATCGAATCCTTTACGCCTTCTATCCCGTCTGCCGGCTTTAACATAAAAATACGGCTCATATTTTCACTTCCAAATCCTTTCGGGGCTATCGTAATCTTAATTCGGTCTCCCGAAACGATGTCATAATGAATGACCGCAGGTGTATTATCTCCTGTATTATTACGGATAATCGGATCATCTACCACTGACTTGCGCAGATAACCTTCCCGGTATCCTTGCCTGACACCTTCATTAACCGCATCTGTAATAAGACCGCCCTCCACATGAACATCCTGTCCAATCTCCACAAACAAAACAGCCATTCCAGTATCCTGGCAAATTGGTATCTGATCCTTGGCTGCAATATCCAAATTATCCTGCAGCTGGCACAGGATTTTTTTCCCCAATGGAGATTTCTCCGCATCTGCCGCTCTTTTTAATGCCTGATTCATATCATCCGTTAAGAAATGATTTGCTTCAATACACATCTCTTTAACGTTTCTGATAAGATTTTCAACATTGACTACTCTCATTTCATCCGTTCCGCCCTTATTCCGTAATCGTTCTTTTGATACGCTCCAGCTCTTCCCAATCGGGTTCTCCTGCGATATATTTTAAAATTTCTCCATCATTTTTATATCTGGGTATCAAATGCATATGAAAGTGGTTCACGGTCTGTCCTGCAGCCTCACCGTTATTTTGAACAAGATTGAATCCATCGCATTTTAACTTATCCGTCATGTGAATCATCATTTTTTTGGCAAGCTTAATCACATCTGCCGCCGCTTCTTCCGGAAGCTCATAAAAATCCGCATAATGGCTCTTTGGCATAATTAATGCATGACCCTTGGTCGCCGGCCCTACATCTAATATTATCTTATAGTTCTCATCCTCATATAGTGTATGTGATGGGATTTCACCTGCAATAATCTTACAAAATATACATTGCTCCTGTTTCATAATAAAAGTATTCTCCTTCCTGGTTTATAATGTTCTTTCTATAAATACAAAAATCTGATCCAATGTGCGGAGAATTTTAAAATCACCTTTCATTTTCATAGCTCCGCCCATAAATGCCCTTTGAAACGTCATTCTTCCATAAATGATGTCATTAATCGTCTCCCGGTTTATATGGATCTCTACATCCGGACTTTCCGTATTGCCATAATAATAGTTATTGGCCGCACCGTTTATTTCAATGATCAACGGCTGTTTTTTTCCTTCAATCTGGATTTTATAAACAGCCTTGAAACCAGGCTGGGGAACAAAATGTTCCTTAAACTCCTGAATAAATTCTTCTTTTCTCTCTTCCTGCTCACTGCTTCCCATCATATCCCTGAATAAGCTGGTCAATTCCTGAATATCTTCTTTTTGCCTTTTTACGTAGCTGTCATCTGCTGCGTACCTTGATAGTTGTTCTGACTCCTGAGGCGTTAAATCTGTATTTTTGGTAATTGCAACCTTTTGCTTTACTGCCTGGTTGCTGGCAGGAAAACTGGTCATCTTTTGATTGATGGTACGATACATATTTTCGGCCCGCTTTTCAATGATTCTGTTATAATCTTCATTTCCCTCAAATATTGACGTATCCGCAATATAACCACAAATACCGCTGCAAGGAAGGCCCCCTAAAATTTCCCACGCATTTGCAAGGGCTAGTTTCCCTTCCCTTTCCCCATATGTGGTTGACATGGCTACCGGACACATATAAGTTCTGGATATCTTTTCTTTATCCCCATAAAGCCAGCACGCATCTAAAAACTGATACATGTAGCCGCCAATTCCAAACCACTCCACCGTTGACGCAAGGATGATGCCATCTGCCGTCTTTAAGGTTTGAGGCAGTGTAGTGATAGTATTTTTAAGCTCGTATAAGTTAAATCTTTCAATTGTAACATGAAGCTCCTCAAGCACTTCCTGCATTTTGTTAATGACATATAAGGTAGGGTCATCCATCAATCCTCTGCCGCCATAATAAATATTAATCTTCATACCAGATCCGCCTTTCTACTAACTGCTATATTTAGTATAAAGCGGTTTTTTCTATCTGTAAATAAATTTTAATTTTCCCAAACGGATTTCATCACCCGGCTCGATCAATTCCGAAGAATTAGGGGCAAGGCGCATGCCATTCCGGAAAGTTCCATTTGTGGAATTTAGATCTGTAATATAAATCTTATTTCCCGACCGGGTAAATCTGGCATGCATCCTGCTGATACTTTTTTCATGAATCACCATATCCACCATACCGGCTAATTTCCCTACCGTCAAAGGAACCCGGCTCAGATCAATATGATATTTATTTTTCCAATCCGTTCCATACAGCTTATTTTCGCAATTTTCAGTCCATGGGATAAACACCGTATTTCCCACATCCGACTCTGCGTCTTCTAAAACACTATTTTCAAAAGTAGGCGTATAACGGTACTCAAAGGCTTCTTCCCTGACTTCTTTTTGCTGCTTCCTTCGGAAAATAAAGGGTGCGAAATACCAGCCTGCCAGGCCAAGCAAAATTGCAATGATAACTGCCCATCCTGCAGCCAGATAGATTCCTTCCTGATAAGAAAGTTCATAAAAACACAAAATATAAGTCAGTATCCCTGCCCCTGCCACGGCAAAGGCAAGTAAAGGAAGGATTTTTAAAATTCTCCTTATTTCTTCCGGCTTTTCTGCATCCTGATGTGTCCTGCCCGGATCTATTTCTTCCTGCGGAAGAATAAACTCTCTTTCATCTTCACCTTGTCCACTGCCCCGTCCTGCCGCAGTTTCCGTTTCTGATTGGCTGAACGTTTTTTCACTTTCATGACTATCTTGAAACCACTCTAAAACCTCATCTAAAACAAACTGTTCCTTTTTCACCAGATCGGCCAAGCGATATACCGTTTCCACCGCTTCTAAATCCTCATTATCCACACTCTTAATAAAAAAATCCATCAAATCATCCAGCGTTCCCTCTTCCGGATCCGGATAATACAGAAAATACATATCCTTTGTTCCGATATCCTGAAAAATATACTCCGGCAATAACACCAGACAGCTTCCATCAAGCAGATATTTTTGCAGCACGTCATTGATCACTTTTAACTGCACAAAAAACTTACGCAGAAAATCCATTCCAATCCTTTTTCCGTCAAATAAACTGCGGAGACTTTGCTTAGATGTAATTTCGCAATAAAGCAGCAGCTCGTCATTAATATGTTTTTCAGCAGCGGGTATCAACCCCTTTATCTCATTTTCTGTCAACATTTTTCTTTGGTATACATTTTCCGACAGACAGTTACTATCCTTGATGATCAGATAATTATGTTTATAATCCTTATAATATTTTGTATCCAGCATTTTAATTTTTTCTCCCTTCCTTAATTATCCTTATTGGATCATATTTTTGTATACGTGTTACATACGGAGCCCGATTCCCTTGATACCAAGTCTCCATCCGGACCCATTCTTGTTCCATCTTACAATATCCTTCCTGATAAAAATAAAGAGGATATCTCTGCTTCCGGTCATTTAACCTTCTCTCCACATAATTCTCAGCCTGCCAGGTTTCTGCCTGCCCATAAATCACTTCACCGTAATCATCCGTACCATACGTAAAACATCCGGCACGCATGCCAAGCAAAAAAATATCCTGAGTAATTGTGCAGCGGCAGTACAAATACAATGCCGACAAAATGATCAGCAGATAAAGAAACAGCACCATAGGCATAACCAAAGAAGCTTCTATCGAACAATATCCTTTAAAACGTTTACCCATAAAAAAGCAAAACCTCCATTCCCAAAAGCAAAAACGGAATAAATGGTATCGGTTCCTTTCTCTTTTTGACCAGACATACCGCCGCAAATATTCCGGCCAGCATTATCGCAATACCTAAGATCCAAAGCGCCTGCCAGCCACCCAGCCATAACCCCAGCGCCATCACTGCCATTCCATCCCCAGCTCCAATCTTTTCCTTAGATACCACAGCTAATAGTACTAAAAACAATCCCGGTAAAAGACTGCCTATTATCCCGGCGGCAGCCTGTCCATTTCCCGGCATTATCCTGCAGATCAGCGCAAGTGCCCCAAATCCGATTACCTTCTTAATTGATATTTGCTTTTCTTTAATATCCTGCGCTGACAGTAAAGCAAGGAAAAGGAGCGCCCCGCAATATGTAATATATCTCATAATCAACCTCCGCATTTAACACAAGGGGCGTATCCTTGTGCCGCTTTACTTAGCGAGACCATATAAACAGTTCTTTTTAAAGAGGAACAGTCCGAACGCCCATGGAATTTAATCCCATCGGAAGTAACGTATACCGTTCCTTCCCCCTTAGGCCCACATCGCTCACAAGCATAATATTTTCCACCGGAAGCATTCCTGATCTCCGCCACCTGTCTGCTCTCGATCGCCCTGATCGAGATCCTAAGATAAGTACAGTCATAGGACTTATGGTATTTAGTTCCTGTTTTCGTGATATAGACGCAGACATCTTCCTCCACGTTCCTGTCTGCATTTTCATTTCCGAAATATCCCGTCCACCCATGGCCAAAATACTCATCTTCAAAATGAATATCTCCTATGGGAAGCCAAAAGAGAAACGGTTTTATACCATAGTCCACCTTTAAGTGTACAATTCCGTTCGTGTCAGCCGAGGACAAATCCTGTATGTTGATTCCTCCTTCTCCGCCCGATACACATAAATATGAAAAAGGCTGTCCACGCATATACGCTGCAATATGTTCTGTTGCATCTTGCCTTGGAGCGCCCTCATACTTTATTTGGTATGCTGCAGACGCATAGAAATTCCCTGCCTGATGAAGCGCATGCTGTATGTTTGACTGAAGCCTTACTGTCTCAATGCTAAGCAGCACGGTCATGATGAAAAACAAAAATATCGGCAAAACCATACTGCCTTCTAAAGCCATACTCCCTTTCAAAGAAGCGGAGGAAAAGAAAAGTGCTCTCCCCGCTGACTCTTTTTCAGGTTCTGTAAGCGCACTGAGAGAAGGGATATTTGCTGTTGGTTTCCTTAAAACTTGTCTTCTAAAAGAGAGCACCTTTCTTTACCTCCGCTTTACTTTAAAAATATCCGTATTTTCTAAACAGCCGCATAGGCCCCATACCGCCGCCGCGGGCGGTGAGCAATGCTTCATATCTCTCGATACACCAATCCATACAAAAACCTATATTTCCTTTACGGTACCGGATATCCATCTCCATGATATCCATAGCCCGAAGGTTTAACCGATAATCATCCATCAGAACCAGCATTCCTGCCAAATACTGACTATAGGTAAGCCCGCTGTCACCGCTGCCGTCATAAAGACTGCCTGAAAGCACTTTTTCCACGGACATTTGATGTTGTTTTTTTCTGAGGGGAACGCTTCCTCCCCCATATAAAGTTTTTAGATCACTGACACTTTCCAAAAACGCACAGGCATAAAGAATGCTTTCCGCCACCGGATCGGCAAATTCAGCTTTCAAGATCACTGCCTGCAGCTTACCTGCCGCATCTAACGCCTGTTCCCACAAGGTGCCATCCGCCAGCGCCAATTCTGCATTATCCGCAAAGCGCCAACGGAAGATACGTTCCGCTGTTTCTTTCATATTTTCCAGATCCGACCCTTTCCCTGCCGCCAAATACTCTATCTGACAGCAAAGCAGCGACCCTTCTCTGTAATCTTTAAAGCACCCCATTTGATCAAACAAATATGCAAGAAAAACTTCTTCGTCCTGTTCATAGGCCCGGTCTTTTGACGCCGTATTGACTGCCCCTCTGTGGGAAATGAAACTTCCAAGTTCTACTCCCACCGGATTCAAAGTTTCCAGACCTGCCCCTGCCAGATAAAGGGTATCGCTTCCCGTAAGCCCATATACCCAGTCTGCCGGGTTGGAAAGCGGTACTTCCTCCCACTTTCCTTGTTCATTTTGAATAAGCGGGAGTTCCATTCCTGATAGCTGGTCCATAATCCTGCTCCAAACTGCCAACGGATTACTGCCATCTAGCAGCGCAAAGTCATTTTTATTCTCTGCGGCGCCACTTTCTTTCCGGACTATCCCCACATCTTTTGCATAGCCAACCGCCTGGCTCCTCATAGACGCACCCGCCTGCGCCGCGGCGGTCTCAATATAAGTGATCTCCACTTCCTCCGGCGAAACCCTGCCCCACGGTCCATGCTCTCCGCTTAAAATATCTGATGTGTTTCTTTCCACATAAAACCGAAGCCTGTCCTCCACATTTTCTACTGCGGGAGCATCACCTAAATAAGATGCATCTACGTAAAGAAGTCCGTATCTTTCAAATAACTCCATGTGATATTCTGACAAGACCGCATTCATCCCAATATCTGCCGCACATTCAAAACGTACTTTTTCCCCGTTTCTCACCGCGTTAAAAGTAAGAAACAAGATAAAACCGGTGAATATGGACAAGGATAACGCCAGAAATACCGTTAAATACCCTTTCATCATGCTAAAATGGCAGAACTGTCCGCTGCAATCTTTTCAAAAATAATCTCTGCAAGATCCTGTATCTGGTTTTTAAAGATCAACACCAGACCGATCAGCACAACAATGATCAAAATCATCTCCACAGTTCCCATTCCTTTATTATTCAAGCCTTGTCCTAATAAACGTTTTAATTCTTTTCTCATTCACACCCCATCCTTTCTGTTACATGCTTCCAAAATCCAGATATGCCGGCAACAAAATCAACATCATTACGATCATTAACATCAGCATCATGGGAATCAATAATTTTGTTCCTGCCTCTTCCCCGGCCTTTTTCGCATAGTTTCTGCGATCCTCCTGGGCACTGTCCACTTCACCTGCCAGGAGCTGTAAAAGCTGGTTATTTCCCTGTTTTAAGTGCACTCCAAGCAGAAAACTAAGTCTTCGATATCTCATATCCGCACACCTTCGACCCCAATCCTGATATACCTGTTCTTCTGCCGCTCCATTCTCCATCTGAAAGCAGGCTGTTTTAAGCTCTTCGTATAAATACTGCTTTCCTTTTGACCGCTTCTGCTTTGCAAGGTCCAAAGCAATTCTGGCAAAAGCTTTTTTTACCGTAAGCCCCGCCGCCAGATATAGCCGCAGCATACTGACAAACCCTGCATACTCAGCCATAAGCTGCTTATTTCTTTGCTGCATACTTTTCTTTAAGTCATGATCCATCCCCCTTCCCACCAATATACTGATAAACAAAAATAATATAAAAATGTAAATTCCGGCATTTACTTTTTGCTCTTTCCAGACCACCTTCTTTCCGTCTATATTCTCAGGAAGTGTCAATTCCTTTTGACGATTCTTTATTTGTTCTTCATTTGACAGGGCACTTTCCAGGGAACGAAAAAACCGCTCCTCCTCTTCGAGAACCTCCGGCATCAATAAGATATCCCATTCAAAGGTATCGCCAACCTCCTGTTCCCTGTCCTTTATCGTGACCCTAAGGGCTACGGTCTCTCCCTTTGCCGCAATTCCTTCCCGGTCTATCTTTCCGGTCACGTCAATTTTATCTTTGTTGCCGCTATCCCAGCTTAAGACAAACGGATAACCTTTCACTGCAAAAGGCAGCCTGAGATTTTTCTCTACATGCCGTAAATCCTGATTATCTCCTTTGATCATATCCGGTAAAAGCCGTGAAAGTTCTTCCATTAATATTTCTTTTTCCCTCACCGTGTACTGTCTCTCACTTACAGGAAATATGATTTTTCTGCTCCATTCCCCTGCCTTTGCCAATAAGGTAACCTGATAATCACCTGCACCCCATTCATTTCTGATTAAATGTGCCCCATCTGCCAGTCTTGTCTCCATTCGGCTGCTCAAATGAAAACTTACGGTAGACACCAACCCAATGACCACTATAATTCCCATGATCGTTCCTTTTTTCTTTTGATACTCTCGATATAATTGTTCCGGATCATTGGGGGAATGAAGCTGCTCCAGCATATTTCGTACTGCTACATTTTTTCTGATTACCGGCCCTGGTCCGTCCTTAAATCCTCGCTTATTCCATACATCTTTAAACAATTTCATCCCAAATCTCCTTACAGTTTTACAAAAGCAATCTTCCTTGACAGTATATAGGCTCCCAGGTAAACACCAAGACATAACGTCATGACAGCGGTTCCCGCCAAAGAATGATATAACTTATCAAAATACCCCGGCGAAGTAAGATTGACGTAAAGCATGATCAAAAATGGCATAGCATTCATAATTTTTTGCTCTAGTTTTCTGGCGCTCAACAATACTTCTATTTCTTTTTCCGTTTCCATTTTCTTTACGATTATTCCCGCTGTCTTTTCCATCACCCCAGCCATATTGCCGCTATATTTCCCGGAGATTTCATAAACAGCCGCAAACTCCTGGATTTCGGGGATATCCGTCCAATCGCCCATTTGACGCCACAAGGTGGAAAAATCCACATTATTTTCTCTGCCGGTTTTTAAGATCCGGAGCATCTTGCAGATGCTGCTGTCCTCACCATACAAAAGCTTCATGTCCGGATAGCTGGAAAGAAATGCATTTTCCGCAGAATATCCCGCCTTTTGACCTGTGGATACCAGCATCAAAAGCTCTTTAAACTGCTCCTTTGCCATATCCTTCTTTTTTAAGATCAGCTCCTTTATTTCTGCCCTGTAGTACATGACGCCAACCAGCCCAAGGGGAAACATAGCCCAAAGTGACCGGTAAAAGAAATAGTTAAGTATGCTTACAGCTGCCACACATTTTAAAAATATGATTGCTTTTTCTGATCTGCGCACCGCCAAAAGTGTTCTATCCTTCTCCAATCCGCCTTAATCCCCCCAGTATTTTTCCGTCTTCGCCGATTCCTGTCTGCTCAAAACAAAAGACTGTGTGCATCTGAACCTCCCCGTCCACAATCCCATCGGGCTTAGCAATCTCCAAAACCCGCCTGCTGCCGTCCTTTAACCTGCCCAAGTGGATCATATAGTGAAATCCTGCGGCAACCTGCTTACGGATGGCAGATATGGGCATTTCCATCCCCATTAAAACCATGGTTTCCAGCCTGCTCACCACATCCCGCACACTGTTTGCATGAACGGTGGTCATAGCACTGTGTCCCACATTTACACTTTGCAACATATCAACAGCTTCCTTTCCTCTGACTTCCCCCACTATGATCCGATCTGGCCTCATCCGAAGAGATGCTTTAATCAGATCCCTGATTGTAATTTCCTTACACCCTTCCACATTGGCATTCCGGGTCTCTAAGCTGACCAGATTGGCAATCCCTCCTATCTGCAATTCCGCACTGTCTTCAATGGTGATTACTCTTTCCTCTTTGGGGATAAACTGTGACAGAACATTTAAGAAAGTGGTCTTTCCGGATCCGGTTCCGCCGGATACCAGAATGTTGCACCCCGCCCTCACCTGCTCCTTTAACCAATCCCTGCATTCTTCGGTCAATGACCCGAAGGATAGTAATTGTTCCACCGTCACGGGATTTTGCGGAAAACGCCGGATGGTCAGGATAGGCCCATTTAATGCCACCGGGTCTAGCACCACGTTTACCCTTGCCCCATCCTTTAGCCTGGCATCTACAATAGGGGATGACTCATTGACAACCCGGTTACACTCCGAGGTGATCTGACGAATCACATGCTTTAATTTTTCTGCCGAGTCAAATTGAATCCCCAGTTTTTCCAGTTTTCCATGCCTCTCCACAAATATCCCGTAGATGCCGTTGACCATGATCTCCGTTATTTCCTGATCCTCTATCAACTCTTGGAGGATACCCAATTGCCTCACCGCATGAAAAACATCCTTCCGGAGTTTCTCCCTTAGGGCCATGTCCAGATATTGCCGCTTGCTCTCTGCCATAACCTGCTCATCGATCAGTTCCATGATCCGTCTCTCTGACAAATGCTTCGATAAGTCTATTCTGCCTATGATCTGATCCTGCAGTTCCTTCATTGATTTTCTGCACATATCCATTTCGCCTTCTCCCATTCACGATTTTTATAACAGATCTGGAAATACCTGTTTTTTGATATATGCCGCCAGATCTCCATAAGTCAGTTCTTCTATCCGGGCAGGAAGCTCTCTAAAGATCGGCAGCTTCCACTTCGTGGTCTTAACATTGATATCTCCATAATTCATATATTCCAATGCTTTTTCGTACTGTTCGATCTTGGCCATTGCCAGCCCGTCATCCCTGGATATCGTATAAATGCGCGTACAGTTCCTTAAAATATCCCACAGGTCCAGCACATTGTCGGACAGATCCAGGATCAGGTATTCATACTCACTGGTCTTTTCCAGTTCTTTAAATAAATCCATCCACTGGCCACCCCGTATGCCTGCCAGGTTCTGATAAATTTCGGAAGGTGGGATAAAATCAAGTCCGTTGACTGTTTCAACCATGCTTTCCAGCCGGTAGGAAAGTTTTTCCCTCGCACACTCGAAGTAATACATTAAATCCGAGATATCATTTTCAAACTGCTTGTTTAATAATCTGGAAAAACCGGAATATGTTTCAAAATTCAAATAAAGTGTCTTATATTTCCTGGCCAGCATCTGCCCTAAAGTAAGGGAAAATGTTGTCTGCAGGCAGCGCCCTATAGGCGTATAAATACCGATGATCTTCATTTTCTGGATCCCGGTCCTTAAGGTAGATGGAACTGTTTCTGATCTGTCTGTGTAATAAGCCATGATCTCGTGAAGGATATTTTCACTGGATTGGTATTTATTGATATGATGCAGAGCTTTATTCAGATTTTTTCCGCTTTCGCTTAAGATGATAATATGTGGAATTTGAAGGGTTTCCACCGCTCCCTCATAAGTACTTTCTGAGATGAGGAGACATTCAATATCTTTTATTTTACTACAGGAATAAAACTTTCCTTTGTCCGTAAAGACATATACCTCAAAAGGTAAATTCAGTTTTTCCCCTATAAAATCCATTAACCGATATGCATAGCTCTCCTCGCTGTCATAAATCGCAAGGATCTTTTTATTCACTAATACCCCCTTTTCTAAAACAATCTGCTTTTGTTCTAAATTACTGGTTCTTTGGAAGGAAACCTTCCTGTTGAGCTTTAGAGTCTGGCGCTGTACCGGCGCCCTTTGATCAAATTGAAGAAAAAGAACGTTCTTGTTTGTGAAACCGATTATATACAAAAAATATCAGCTTGTCCAGTACTTTTTTAAAATTTTTATAATTTGTTACTTTTTCACAAAAGCATATAAAAATTTATTCCATAAAGTACGGCAACCCCTGGAAATCCGAGGAATGCGGATGTCAAAAAAGTAATTACATTATACCCAACCTCCATAGCGGGCATCCGGCTTTCCATAAAAAAATTCAAAAAATAAACAATCAGCATACCCGATATCCCCCGCAGCACAAAATTGATCAACAGCTCCGCCCGGTTCCGCAAAACGCCGATCAGCAGCACGACTCCTAATATACCAACTATAAAAAAAATACCCGTATATGTTTCCATGTAGACACCCCCTCTTTTCAATTCAATATATGCCCTATTTTTTTGCCTCATGACGGAATAAATGAAAATTTTTCTGCTTATACTTTTATCATACAGGTAATTATTGGCACATTTGGAAATATGATATAAAAAAAGCAAAAATGGGGGGGATAACATGAAAATGTATTTCAGCCAGAGTTCCCGTGCGAACCGTACACTGTCAGAAAAAGAGATCGAGCGCAATGCACTGCTCTCAGACTTAGAAAAGACAAAAAAAGCGTTGGAAGTAGCCTATGCCGGATTCGACAATGTAACAGAACCGGATCTGATCGACTGCTATATCTATGAAGTAAACTCTGTTTACAAGCGTTATAAATTCCTAATGGAACAGGCAGCAAGGATTGCCCTGCTGCCTGAGGAAGATTCACACCCGGTCTCTTTAAGCCCGGAAACCTCTGCTGCTTCCCTGATCGGTTAAATTTTCCGTCAGGTTGTTCCTGCCATAAGTAAGACCTGCATACACCGTCTGCGTATTTGCCATGACCGGAGCAGTGGTATCCTCCCTGCTGACCGTCTCATACGCTTCATGGAGCTTGACCATGACTTTCCTCACATGGGAAAGCTCCTCCTTGCTATTATGTATATCCGCCCTGGCTAATTCCCGGTTGGCATATAAATAAAGCTGTAATAACTGCTGTGCAGGCTCATATTCAAAATGCAGCGATGCCATCAATTCTTTCAGGCATCCCCTTGCCTTCCTGATCCCATCCCGAAAACCGGCCCGCTCGCCCTTATCATGGGCTTCATCCGCCTCATCCAGATAAGCCAGCAGCATTTCATACAAAATAACCACCAGCTGGGATTTATTTGCCTGCGTAATCTTTAGCGTAAATTGCTGTTTCATTTCCTTGGTCATTTATTATCGTCCTTTCCGGTTACTGCAAAAGCTGTAATACCTGTGAAGGTCTTTCGTTAGCCTGAGCCAGCATGGAAGTACTTGCCTGTGACAATACCTGCAAGGTCGTATACTCTGTCATTTCCTCCGCCATATCAAGATCCATGATACGGGAATAAGCCGCCGTCATATTTTCAACAGAAATATCCAGGCTGTTGATGGTATGTTCCAAACGATTCTGGTATGCTCCAAGACGGCTCCTTGCCGCAGAAACATATTTCACCGCATCCCCCATCTTCCCAAGAGATTCCCTTGCACTCTCCTGGGTTTTCATATCAAGGTCTGCAATCCCGATAAGATCCAGTGTGATAGCCGGGATACGGATGCCAAGCTGCTGCCCTTCATTGGCCCCTATCTGGGTATCCATAGCGCCAAATCCTTCTAATTCCATTTTAACATTTGAATAAGTCGCTGTTGCAACCGGATCAGGAGGGGTTGTCGGTTTTTGAGGTACTCTCAATTTTAACTCAAAGTCATTATCCCCTTCTATGGTTATTACATTACCGTTTACTTTGGAGATCTTTGCATTGATCGTTTCATTGGGAGCTTTGATGATCGTAATCTCATCCGGAACAGCACCGTTACTTTCCACTGTATCAATTGTTCCGTCTTCCTTGTACGTGATATTTAAGTCTCCACCAATCGTATATTCCCCGCTGCCTAAGGCATCGCCATAATATACTACTTTAACGTCCACATTGTCTGTGTACCCTTTCAGGTCAAAAGTGCCGTCAAGCAGGGTCTGACCGTTAAACTCTGTGGTGGAAACAATCCTGGTGATCTCATCCTGCAGTCCTTCTACTTCCGTCTGGATCATCTGCCTGTCATCATCTGTCATGGTTCCGGTACTTGATTTAACTGCCAGCTCGTTGATCCTGTGAAGCATATCGTGGATCTCTGACATAGCGCCATCAGCGATCTCAATAACGGAAATACCGTCACCGGCATTCTGTGTTGCCATGTTAAGTCCTTCAATCTGCGCATTCATACGCTTTGACATTGCAAGTCCGGAAGGGTTATCCTTCGCATTTACGATCTTAAGGCCTGAGGACAATCTCTGGAGCGATTCCTGCAGCCGGTTATCATTTCTTTGTAATGCGTTATTGGCAATCACTGCCGAAGCGTTAAAATTAATTTTCATATGCTGTATTCCCTTTCTTTATGCTTGCTTCCTGTACATATCCAATAAAAGCTTTTGCCGCTTTATAAAGTGTTCCTGTATTTATATCGGCTCCTTTTTGCCTCTCATGAGACTGTTTTAAGGAAAATTCCGTCAAACTTAACGTCTGGCTGGTGGCAAAATAGATTTCTCCGGCCGGCACCTTTTCTTCCAAAAGCCTGCTTTCCAGTTCTTCTTTTGCGTCCTTAAGCACTATAGTTCCCTCTTCCCTGCTGCAGACACAAAAACCGGTAAACCCTTTTTCCGTCATCTGGAATTGGGCTGTAACCTTGCCAAGCTCATTTGTTTCCAAAGCAATACTTGCCTTGCTTTCTTTCTCACCGCCATGGATGATCTTCAAGTTAATGGAAGTAAACCCATCCCCAATCTTTGCCGGAATCTCGTAATTTTCTTCTTTTGCCATATTTCCGAGAAATGTCATCTGTTTATATAGGGTACTCATGGCCTTCACATCCAGCGATTTCAGCTCCTCCCCATAAGAAGCTTTTGCCACCATATCCTTCACAGTCTGGCAAAACTCCTGATAACCGGATAACGCCTTTTCCTTATCCACTAAAGAGGATACCACGCCTTCTCCCAATCCTTCCGGCAATTTCGCAGAATTATCCGGCTCCTGCTTTACTCCCTGGCCATCCTCTCCCTTTTTCCTAAGACCATCGATCTGATTCCAGATCTCCTTCGGACTCTTTAACATGTTTGCCGCCATAAGCAGATGTTCCGCCGTCACCGGCTGTCCATAATCCATAAGCTCCCTGACCACCGATTCTTCGGCCTTCATGGCTGCCCTGATCTGCTGCCCTTCCATCCGGTCAAATTCTTCCCCGGCTTCTTCGCTTCCTGCACTTTCTATCATTTCTTTTAGCTGATCCCCGGTAACAGTTTTCGTAAGGTCAAATCCTTTGGCAATCTGGCTCGTAATGCTTTCCACCCCGGTATCCTTTGCTGAAACCCCGCCAAATCCGTCATCCACCGAATAGTCCATGTGTCTATGCTTACTGCTCCTTACCGCACTAAGAAGGTTTTCCAGTGTAAATCCGGCGCCGCTTTGCCAGATAGCCCCTACGGCCGCATCATCTGTCTTTTCCATCTGATGCACCAATCTGTAAATGCCGATGTAGGCACTTCTTTCTTCTTGTGTAATCTCATTTTGTCTCTCCAGCTTATAAAGGAATTTACTGTAAGAATCCATTTCCCCACCCGGCGTCTCCTGCTCCTTTAAATAATCGGAAAGCTCTTCCACCGGCATAGTAAGGGGATTTACGCCCTCCCGTATCATCTTAAGGACTTTGCCAGGCTTCAATTCCTTTAACGTATCTGTCAGCAGCCGATCCATCTTTCTGACCTGGCTGATATGTTCTTTTGTGATCTCTATGCTGTTATATCCCAATATCCTGATGGCGCGCCTGTTTTCATCCGTAAGCTCCATGTCAAGGTCGGAAAGGATATCATCCACGTTCCGAAATGCCTTATGGATGGAATCCCCCATATCCCGGCGGGGAGCGGTCATCAGCTGTTCATATTTTACTCCTGCTTTTTCATAATCCGCCGCCCGGGCGCTTCCTGCGGCATAGATATCTTTTAAGGTATCCTCCGGTGAAACCCCGGCTAAAATTGCTGCCGGTGACGCCTTGATCCCCCGAAGCATCTCCAAAGTTTCCCCAAAAAGAGACTTTTTCTCCTCTGCCCTTACAGGATCCTTTTCTCCGGTCAAAGACTTTGCATAAGAAGATTCCGCTTCTTTTAACCGGCTTACCAGCTCTTCTAAAGGCGCCGTCTCAATCCGGTATCCTCTCTTTAAAAGCCTGATATTTGCTTCCACCGTCATGGAAAGCCTGATTTCTTCCAAGAGTCTCCTTCCCCTAAGATCGGATGGCGCTTGTATCTGGTCTGCCGTCTTCCCCTGCCTGCCAAACAGCTCTGAGGCTGCCGCAAATAAGTTCTTTAGGGTAAAAGGCAGGTTTCTTGCCATGATCACATCTGCCGTCTCATCCTGCAGTCTGTCAACTTCGTCCTTGACTCTGACTGCCTGTTCATATATCGTCTCAGACCGGCTCAGATCCACTTTAGAAGGGTCGGTTCCCTGTGCGATCGCACCTGCCGCTTTTTGCAAAAATTCTTCTGCCGTTAACGGGAACTTTAATTCCTTAATATCCTTTAACAAAGAGAAAGTTTCCTCTGTCAACGGGATTCCATTCTCCACCAGCCACTTTGCATCCGCCAGATTAGCTTCATCCGCCGGATATCCTGCCTGCTCCACCACCTTCTCAGCCTGGGGCAGCAACTGTTCAAATTCCACAGACTCCGGTTTTTTTGCATAATAACCGGCAACTTCCCCGGCCGCATAATAACCGCTTCCCTGTCTGCTCTCCTTAGCCGCCGAATAACCGGCAGTATATAAGTGTTCCGGGGTTGGCGTAATACCGTTCTCCACCATATATTTTTCACTGGACGAAGAAACCGGCGGCGCTTGTGACATCAGCTTCCATGCGTCCATCACTGCGGCAACGTTTTCCTCTGTTACAGGCACATCATGCTCCGCAAACTGTTTTTTTAATTCTATGGCAAAGGCTTCGCTTCCCGTAATATCCTTAAGGGTCTCCTCCGATATGGTATCGGTGTAGCCGGCTACCTCCACACCCCCTTTCACAAGGGCTGCCTTAATATGGTCAATAATGGATACCACCGTCTCAATATCCGTACTCCCAGGATGGAAACCTTCCTTTTGCATCCTGGCAAAATCTTCATCAGACATAGAATTTGACATCACCGCCATATAATTACGCCGGGCTGTCAGATCCTCCTGCCCTGCCTGCAGCATGATCTCTTCCGCGCTCTTCCCATGGCCTGCATAGGCACTGTTATCCCCGGCCACCCCTAAAATGTCTAACATACATCCGTACGATTCCGCTTTATCCGGCGCATTGCAAGACGATGCCTGCCTGCCTGCATTCACATAATTTGCCTGTGTCCTTGCTGTATTATGGTCAGCCCCATCCAATAAAATATTCATAAGTAACCTCACCTGTATTTTCGGAATATTAATTATTTTTTGCCTTTCACATGACAAAAAGGATGAATGCGTTTATCCGCATTCACCCTTTATTTCGGCATATCTTTTCTATTTCTTAACTACTGCTAAAAAACAAATACCGCAGCGGCATAAGGCGGCAGATCCAAAGTGATGTGATAATTTCTGTAATCACACGTACCCTTTTTTGCCTGGATCTCTTTAGGAATCTCCGCCCCACAGCCCCCGAACCTTTCTTCCGTGCTGCTAAGCAAGAGTTTATACTTTTTCCTTGCCGGTACCCCTAGTTTATAGTTTTCCCATTTAATGGGAGTCATATTGATCACAAACAGCAGGTTATTTTTTCCGTTAGACGCTTTCCTTAAAAAGCTGTAAGTGCTCCTGTCCTTGTCATCACAATTAAGCCACTCAAAGCCATCCCAGCTATTATCGATCTCATACAGACAAGGATATTTACGGTACAGCTTTAAAAGCTCCTTCACATACTCATGCATACCTTTATTCAAATCTTCTCCTAAAAGGAACCAGTCAAGCTCCCTCTCTTCACTCCACTCCCTCTCCTGAGCAAAATCCTGCCCCATAAAAAGAAGCTTCTTCCCGGCATGGCCAAACATATAGGTATAGCCGCAACGCAGATTTGCATATTTATCCACCTGATATCCCGGCATTTTATTTACCATAGAGCATTTCAAATGGACTACCTCATCATGGGATAAAGGCAGTATGTAATTTTCACTGTCATTATAAGACATGGCAAATGTCATGGCGTAATGGTTATCTTTACGGAAATAAGGATCCAGCTTCATATATTCGCAAAAATCATGCATCCATCCCATATTCCATTTAAAGGAAAATCCAAGACCGTCATCCTCTACTTTTCCCGTCACTTTGGGCCATGCTGTGGATTCTTCCGCAATCGTCAAAAAACCAGGATAAGTGCCAAGCACCACGGAATTTAAATGCTTGAAAAATTCAATGGCCTCTAAATTTTTGTTTCCGCCATATTTATTGGCAACCCACTGTCCATCCTGCTTTCCGTAATCAAGATAAAGCATGGAAGCTACCGCGTCCACACGGATTCCGTCTATGTGGTATTCCTTGATCCAGAACAATGCGTTAGCGATCAGGAAATTTTTCACCTCCGTCTTTCCGTAGTTGAAGATTTTCGTTCCCCAGTCAGGGTGCTCACCCTTCCTCGGATCCGGATCTTCAAAAATGCATTCGCCATCAAACCGTCCAAGACCATGCGCGTCTGTTGCAAAATGGGCCGGCACCCAGTCCAAGATCACGCCGATCTTATTTTTATGTAATTTATTCACAAGATACATAAAATCCTGAGGCTCCCCGTATCTGGAAGTTGGGGCATAATATCCTGTCACCTGATACCCCCAGGACCCGTCATAAGGATATTCCGCAATCCCCATCAATTCAATGTGGGTATACTTCATTTCTTTTAAATATTCCACGATCCTGTCCGCAAATTCACGGTAATTATAAAATCCCTGCTCCTCCGGTCTTGGATGACGCATCCACGAGCCAATATGACATTCATAGATAGCAAGGGGCTCTTTGTTATGGTCTTTTCCTTCCCTCTCCTTCATCCAGACCTCATCCGTCCATTTAAACGAAGTGATATCCGCTGTGCGGGATGCCGTTCCAGGGCGCATTTCTGCATAGTTGGCAAAAGGATCCGCCTTATAGAGCTTTTCTCCGGAAGGGGTGGTGATCAGAAATTTATACATTTCTCCTATGGAAACCCCGGGAATAAATACAGCATGGATCCCTCCCGGTCCAAGCTTTTCCATGGGCGATGCGCTCTCATCCCATCCATTGAAACTTCCGATGACATGCACACTTGCCGCATTAGGCGCCCAGACACCAAAAAACATCCCTTCTTTCCCATCCTCCACGGAAGGATGCGCCCCAAGCTTTTTGTAAATGTCATAATGGGTTCCCTGCGCAAACAAATATTGATCCGCTTCTGAAATAAATACCTTGTTCTCTTCTTTCTTTTCTTTTACTGCCATTTTCCATATCCCCCAATTCTTTTAATAATGCATAAAGTCCTTCTCCCTAAGGACGATCATATCTTCTTCATCATACCTTTTCCCCAAAAGCACATCAAAGAAATGCGCAGGTGTCTTCCGATCCGCATAATAAATTGCTTCGTCTACCAGTTCCTCTATCTCACCCAGCGTCACCTCATGGTCACTGGTCTGCATATCCGCAATCCTGGTATGAAGCGCCAAGATCCCCAATTCATCAATGGTATATTCCTGATCAAGAGCATACTTTTTCGCATATTTGACCAGCGTATGGTCATCTAGCGCCTCCAAGTCGATTCGCAGGTTAAATACTCCTTCAACCTCAGGACACTTGGCCAGGTATTCATTCATTCTTGCTTTAGTGTCCTCCAAAAGAACAATCAAGCCCTTTTCTTCCTGATTTAATTCCTTTAAAAGCTGTTCCGTGGCCGCCTTCTTCATATCCGCCGCCCCCTCAATGATCAAGGCGCCGCCTGAAAGTTTGGAAAGCGTTGCGCCAATATCCTTTTTGTTCATAGTAGAACCGGATATCTTTGCCACCTTTCCGGAAAAATTATTATCAGAAAGCTGTACCTCCTTGACAAGCAGCTTGGCAAGAGCCATAGTCTCTGTTCCTTCCTCTCCGGTAATGACCACGTTTCCTGTATAAGATGCCATGCTGATATTATCAATCGCCTCAACGATCTGCCTTCTGGTACGCTTATGATGGATAAACGGGGCAAACTGCTCCCGCTCGCTCTCATTCATCTCCCTGACCGTATTGGCCTGCTCTTCTTTTTCTTCTTTTTTCCCTTTCTTTTTCCTTTCTTTTCCGGCTGCCTGATCCTCCCCGCCGGCATTTTCAGAATCTGCTATTTTCCGGCTCTCCTTTTCAGACTCTTCCGGCTCTTCCTCCTCTCCCAAATCAGCGTCTTCTTCCGGCTCTACTTCTGATTCCTGCTCTTGGGCCTCTTCGCTGGTCTCTTCGGTTTCTTCCATTTCTTCCACTTCTTTTATCTCTTCGGTCTCTCCGATATCCTCTAAAAGTTCATCTTCCCTTTCCGGATAAACTTCTTCCTCCGGTTCGATAACCACCGCTTTTTCCGGCTCCTTCGTTTCCATACCGGAAACCTTCACTACCTTTGGCCGTTCTCTTTGGATCTTCTCCCGCTCTTCTTTCATGGCGGCTGTCACCATGGCATTTTCCAGTTTCTCCAAAAGCCCTGATTTGGTGGATTCGTCAAAGTCCGCAAAAAGCGCATCTGTCTGCTGATGCACCCGTTTGCGGATCTCTTCCATCCGCTTACGCTCATTTTCCTGTTTGATTCTCTCCCACTCTGCCATCACATCGTCAATGCTGAGCTGCCCGGTGATCTGCTTTTCAAGCTTTTGCTGCTCCGGCATGACTAAAGAAATCTGCCCGTCATACTCCTGGGAAAGAATATTGTCATAGCCGGAAGGTTTATGAAAAGTCCTGATCACACCAGTGTTACTGATAGCGGGATCCGGGCTTGCCATGGGAGTAGAAGCTTTTTGCTCTGACGGCTCCGGAGGCGTTTCGCTTCCATATTCCTCCTGCAGCTCTTCTGTCCTGATCGGTGCAAAAGGCGTTTGAATCCCGTTTTTCCCCACAAGCTCCGAAACCACCTGCTGGATATTTACTTCCTCCGTATTTCCAAAAAATACCTCTTCAGAGCTGTTTTCCCGAGTGCCGGGTACGGGCACTTCCTCTATTTCACCACCCAAATCCGTATCCGTGATCAGCTGCATCTCATCCGTGTCCTGGCGATATTCCCGCTCCGGGGCATCCAATCCACTTACCGGCTCGAATATTTTAGTCTTTAACGCTTCGTTTGTTTCTTCCACCGGAAGCCGCTGGGTCTTATGATCCTCTAGAAACTCCCGCATGCTTTCCGCCAGCTCTTTTTGGAGATTAATGGTATTGTATTGGCTGACATCCACCGTCTTGACCTCAATATCCATCTCCTTGGCAGGAATTTCCTGGGTATCTTCCGTAAGCATATTTTCTTCTAGGCTGAACTCATTATCCTCCTCGTCTTCCGTTTCAGATGCCCCTTCTCCCTGAAACGTTTCCTCGTCAGCTGCGTAATCCGTAGCGATAAATCCTCCGCTTTTACGCATTTGCTCATATTTGCTTTGCTGCTCCTCCGATAATGGTTCATGCAGGGCTTTAAGCTCCAGCGCTTTTAACACATACCGGCCTTCCCCAAACCAAAGGAACATCTCATTACATTCTTCCACACACTTAGAGGCAAGACCTACCCTGTGATAAAGATAGGCAAGTTCATAAGCCCACTTTTCCCGGTAATCCCGTTTCTTAAACTCCTCAAGGACTTCAATCCTCTCCTCAAGGCTTACCTCCTGAGCCTCATACAGCTTATACTGGAGAATATACCGGCTGCTGTCTTTTGGCGCAAGCTGGGCAAATTCTTTATAATATTCAAGAGCCTGCACATATTCCCCAAGCTTGATGGAAAGCTCACACAGGGAATAGACTATCAGCCGCCCTCCTGTATGTTTTTCATAAGCAAGCAGCAAAATGTCCCTGCTGTCTTCGTATCGTCTGTTGATCTTATACAAGTCACTGATCGTACAGAGCATCATCACACTCTTGACTCTGCGCCAATCAATGGTATCTGCAATTTTTACCGCTTCTGTGTACTCCCCTTCCGCAATCAGGGATTTAATTTCGTCCGCACGTACTTTGTATTCATACTTATCCAAAGTGCCACCTCATTGATCATTTCATCCAAGGACATAATCATCCTATTTTCAACTTCTAAGTTTACCATATGCCTATTCGTATGTCAAAAAAGCATTTACAGCAAATTCGATAATTCTGCAAATTGCGCCAGCGTCAATGCCTCTCCCCTGATATCTGGCTTGATACCCATTTTTTCTAACACAGCACACACCTGCTGCCTGTTTACCTGCACCGGGTTTCCCTTGGAATCAGCATAAGTAAGCCCTCCGGCAAGAGCATTTGACAATGTTTTCCTCCTCTGCCCAAAAGCGGCGCGGATAACGGCAAACATTTTTTTCTCATCCTGCGCCGTGACCGGGGGCTTTTCATAACGTTTCAAACGAATTACCGCACTTCCCACCGCAGGCCTTGGCATAAAGCAGGTTCCCGGCACCTGTAACAGGACTTCCGGTCTGGCATAGTACTGTACCGCAAGGCTTAACGCCCCATAGTCCTTGCTTCCCGGCCCTACCTGCATGCGCTCCGCCACTTCTTTTTGTACCATGATCGTAATATCCTGCAAGGGAACACCGCTTTCAAACAATCCCATCACAATCGGCGTTGTAATGTAATAGGGCAGGTTTGCCACTACTTTAATGGGATTCCCATTGTTTTTTTCTTCCACGATCTTCTTGATGTCCACCTTAAGGACATCCTCATTCATGATCGTTACGTTTTTATATTCTTTCAGTGTCTCTTCCAAAATTGGAATCAAATGCCTGTCTATCTCAATCGCAATGACCTTCCCGGCGCTTTCCGCCAGATACTGCGTCATGGTTCCGATTCCCGGACCGATCTCTATCACACAGTCATCTTTCGTAATCTCTGAAAGACGGATTATTTTTTCCAGAATATTGGCATCGATCAAAAAATTCTGCCCATATTTTTTTTGAAATACAAATTGATATTGCTTGATGATTTCCGCCGTAGCTGACGGTGTTCCTAAATATGCCATCCGCTGTCTCCCTTAATCCGTAATGCCAATCCCGTAAAAATCCCTTGCGTTGTCTCCGGTTATCCTAAGCACCTCTTCCCGGCTTATATTTTTCAACTCCGCCAGCTTATCCGCCACATAATAAATATAATCCGACCGGTTTCTTTTTCCTCTGAAAGGCTCCGGCGCCAAATACGGACAGTCTGTTTCCAGCAAGATCTTTTCCATGGGAATATGTTCCACCGCTTCCACAAGTTTTTTGGCATTCTTAAACGTAAGCACCCCGCCGATGCCAAAATAATACCCCATGGAAAGGTATTCTTTTGCCAGCTCCCAGGTATAGGAAAAACAATGGATGACACCTTTCGTCTTATGGGCATCCCAATCTTTTAAAATATCAAGGGTATCCTTTGCCGCATCCCGGGAATGGATCACCACAGGAAGCCCTGTTTCCTCCGCCAGTTTCAGCTGCCTTACAAACCATTTTTTCTGTGTTTCCCTGTCCGGTTCCGGCCAATAGTAGTCCAGCCCGATCTCCCCGATGGCAACCACCTTTTTATGTCCGGCTGCTTTTTTTAACCATTCCAGATCTTTTAATGTCAGCTCCTTTGTCTCCGACGGATGGACTCCTGCCGCCCCGTAAATAAAAGGGTATCGATCTGCCAGCATAAGGGTTGCCTTTGTAGAAGAAATACTTGCACCAATATTTACAATGTATTCCACACCCTTACTTCTCATATCATCAAATAACGCTTCCCTGTCCCCGTCAAAATCTTCATCATCATAATGTGCATGTGTATCAAAAATCATCATTTTCCTCTTTATTAAAAAATTTTTTTAAAAAAAGCTTGCAAACCAAAGAACATTATACTATAATAACTCTTGCGTTGTAAATGAAGTAACAACTTAAATATTTTCTGCGTCTTTAGCTCAGTTGGTAGAGCACCTGACTCTTAATCAGGGTGTCCAGGGTTCGAG
>OFGG01000744.1_pt1 | contig 25131 bp, 27 predicted proteins | sample 1521701 | NCBI WGS metagenome assembly OFGG01 (sample SAMEA3504081, study PRJEB24116) | mouse gut metagenome | biome: mouse gut; feature: mouse-associated habitat; material: faeces | place: Denmark | collected 2011
TTGTCGTATGCGGATATAGCAAGCTGGATTGCTTTGCTGATTGCTATCATTGCCACAATGTTCCCTGCAATGGAGAGGGCTTTAAGGGCTACTGTAGCTGCTTTTGCAGAAAGCGTCATACCTCCTAAATTTACTATGGCTTCTTGTAGAGTCATAGTTCCTTTTTTCATTGCAACAGCATTTTTTCTTGCGGCTTCAGTACAACCAGTCATAGCTTCTTTATAGGCTTGTACATGACTTATACCTGCTTTTGTAAGCCTGTCGTATTCTTTTAGAGCATTTACATCTCTACTGTGAAAAAGAGAAGATACGCCTGCCCTAAAACCACCACCGCTTAATGGAATATTTCGTTCACCATAGATTTTTTCTTGAATACGATCCCCATTATAAATAGGATCTTTGATTTTGGTTCTGCTTGCAGTTATCCAATTGGATTTAAATATATTCCAATCTTTATTAAATAAAGCTAATGCTTGTCTACTTTTGTCAATAGATGATGGTATTGTTTTGAATATCGTACTATAAATTTATGGGATTGTTGGAGTCCCTTTTATGTGATATAATATAACAAACATTAGGAGGTTTATATATGTTTAAGAAAACGGAATCTGTTTATTGTTGTCGAAAGTGTGGAACAGTACAAGCTTTATTGAAAAAATCACATGATCAGAAAGTAAATTGCCCATTTTGTAATTCAATTATGAAAAATGTACCAAGCAGTGTGGATATGTACAAAACTGGAACAGACAAAAAATATAAAACATGGCAAGATGTTGTTCGCAAAGAATGGGCAAAGCCTAGATACAGAGATGCTGAATTATATGAAAAAAGAGAAATATATGAGGCTTCTTTGATTAAAGAAACACCCGATAAACATTCTAAGGTAGAACAGAAAAAACAACAAGAAGAAATACAAAAACTAAAAAATAACTCAAATACAATTAACAAGGAAAAATATATTCCCAAATGTCCTAAATGCGGATCGACAGCAGTCACTTCCAGTGCAAGGGGAGTAAACATTGTTTGGGGTTTTATAGGTGCGAGCAAAACAGTTAATAGATGCGCAATTTGTGGGCATATGTGGAAACCTAAGAAGTAGGGGAGTAGGGGTATATATTTGAAAATTTATAATTCCTTATTAATGGAGGTGTGGTATGTTTAATAAAGAATTTGCGGATATATTAAACACATACAAAAACGGATTATCTATAAGCGTGTTTTCTACATATAAATCTCAATTGAATCAAGCCATTGATTTATTGAAACAAGTGCGAAATTATTTGTCTAATCAAATTTATGAAATTAATACGTCTGACGAATTTGAAAATGAATACTGTTATAACATGCAAACTGATATTATCAAAATAAAACAACAATTGCAGAATTTAGAACAAATAGCTTCTATCATTGAATTTAAAGAAAATCAAATACCGAAAGAAACTTCAACTCAACAAAGCAGTCAAATAACATTATTGGATAAAAGCTATGTAAAACCGGTTTCTGTCTGGTTGTCTTCGAATGAAATATGTCCTTGTTGTGGAATCAAACTTATTCCTAAAAGAATATATTATTACCGCAATATTAATGGAACTTATGATAAAGAAGAAATTCTTTGGTATAAGTGTACTCAATGTAGAAAATTTTTTGTGCCAGATTCATTGTTGAAAAAGTTTGATTTAGATAATACAAACATCAAAATCCTTACTGAATTTTACAATAAACTTACATTGCATGATACGGTCTATGTATTATCTGACATCAATCATTGTTCATCACAAGAACATAAAATAGAAGATATCAATGCGACATTGGCTATTGTAAATAAGGAAGGGGAAATTGAACAAATCAATGTAGAGATTTCGCATTGCTTAACTTGTGAACGATATGTTATGCTTAAATCCACATACGATTCCATTAGGGGAGTACCAGTATGCGCTATATTTGATGAACGTCGTGAATCACAGGTGTGTGAAAATAATGAAAACACTTTTTATTTTGATAAAGAATCAAAAATTCGCAGGTATGGATATAATGTAAACGTTATAGATGATTTTCCTACAGAACAACGTCAGACAATTCTGTCAATTATTATACTAGAGAATATAATGACAAAACAGGAGGTAGTATCCTATTTGGATAAACAAATCAATAATGGCGAAAGACGCGAAGGATCAAAAAAGGACTGGTCTAATGCCGTTTCCAAATGGAAAGTAGATAGAAGTTTTGTTAAAAATATTGATTTAGATAAGCAAAGGAAAAGGATTGATGTGGATAAAATTATTCTAAAATACACTAAAACAAGATAATATATAGAATCCCATACCATTGTAATAAGTGTAATTCAGATTTTTAATTATCATGGCGTTCTATATTTTTTAAGAGTAAGGCTACTATGATGAAATAAAAATATGTTGCTACACTGAAAAAATGATATTAAAAACATAGTAAAAGAGACATCTTAATGATGTCTCTTGAACTTTCATAAAAGACTAGGAGCTACCTAGTCTTCCGTACTTATTTCGGTGCCCACATATGCATAAACATATGAGCATGACAAAAGCCATGCCTTAGAAGCCCTTATATAATATATTATATCCCTAAAAATTATTTTGTCAATTTGAGTAGTATATGGTTTTACACAAAAAAGAAACCTAGTAGCTATTAGTAAAAGACTCCGATGTGGAGAATAGAAAATAGCATAGGTTTCTTTCTTTGGTATAAAACTTCTGTGTTTCTTTCGGCCTTCCGCCTTCATCAATGCAAATTTATTCGACCTTCCGTCTGTTCGTTAGTATACCATATTAACGAATAAAAATCAATTGCTTTTTTTGTGTTTTTTATAATAGTCGGTCTTATTATTTAATATCCAATAAAGTTTTTTGATTTTTTCGCTTTTTTCGTAAACATCCTTTTGTAATTGTTCATTTAAATTTTTAATTTTGTTATTTTGATCTGATAAATCTTTAATAATATTTTCCTTTTCTAATATTTGTTTAGGGAAATAATGGCGTAATATTTCTAATTTAATTGTGTCAAAAATTTTTAATCCATCTTTCCCTTTTGTTATATTATTAAAAGAAGCAATTACACGTTTTTTACTTATCGTTTTCATATCGTTAAGTATCAATACGCAATCATGATCAAACCCCTCTTTTTTCCCAACCAAAACATAATACCAAAGACCATTTTCTTTTTTGCTAGACTTATCAATAAGAGACTTTGTACTGCTAGATGGAATAACAACAATCTTTTTATCAAATTCCTCTATTACCAATCCAGTATGGCGATAAGATAATTCTCCTTGATAATTTAGTCCACATTCATATTCAATAACTGTTCCAGGTTTATATTTTGTGTTAGTGAGATATGTTTTATTTGTTATCCAATGATTCATAGAATTTACAAATAATGCGATTTCATTAAGTTTTAAAGATTGAAATTCAAATATAATATTTGAAAACAATTTTAGACATGAGGAAAGAGCGATGCTATCATCAAACGCATCTTTTGTTTTATTCTTTGGGTCTAAAGATATATGCTTTAATAATGTATAATCAATTCTCATTTATAATCTCCATAATGATATAATTTTAGGGACTTTACTAAATTTATTATATTATATAACAAAAACAGAGAAAATTCTATTCGAAACATTTGTTCTTATTTGATAAATATTTTGAATGTAGTACAATAACTAAATGAGATTGTAGAAGTCAGCTGAATATGATATAATTAGACAAACAGTTTGGAGGAAATGACCAATATGATCAACATAATATAGTATTGTAAGAAGTGTGGATATGTAAATAGTGATATATACTCATATATTCCACGACTGGTAAAAAGAGAAATATGTCCTATTTGCAGAAATAAACTTAACGAAACACAAGAGAATGTGGCTTATTTTCAGAGTCATACTGAAAAAGCTATGCCAACGTGGCAGGATGGTATTCGACACAAATATTTGAATGATGTTATTCTTGACACGGAAGCATCTAATAAGCGTTCCAATATGGAGCAAAAACAACAAGAAGAAATACAAAAACTAAAAAATAACTCAAATACAACTAACAAAGATGAATATATCCCAAAATGTCCTATTTGCGGCTCACCTAATATAAAACAGATAGGTGCTGGTGAACGAACATTATCTGTTTTAACTCTGGGATTGCTGAGTAATAAAATTAACAAATCATTTAAGTGTAATGATTGTGGGGGACGTTCTGAATTTATTATATTTCTTTTAGAGTGTTAAATTATCATTATTTAGATTAGGAGAATAGGAGTATGGCAGACAATACAAAAAACAAACTTTGAATAATAATAAACCTTACTGTCCTTATTGTAATTATACCAACGTTGCTGAAATTGAAGCAGGGGAGAGAACTGGTTCTATTGCTGTTGTGGGTATTTTCTCCAAGAAGATAAACAAGAGTTTTAAGTGTAAAAACTGTGAGTATACTTAGCGATGCTAATCTTTATCTATCCATTTAGTGTATGATTTGCCAGTATATACATTATAATATCTGACTGGTCTTTTGTTTGTGTATCTTGGACAAGTAGCTCTGTACTTTGCAATTTTAAGATGATATACGACTTTAGCATACAATAACTTATCAGATATATAATCTAAATATTTCTGTATTTTAATTCTAATCAATATTCCACGTCCTTTCCGTTAGGAGGATTTTTATTTGCGCAACAAAAAAAGGAATTGGATTTATTGCATTCCAGTTTCATTTTTCCATAAATAAAACGACACCCGTTAAAACAAGTGCCGCCGCTTTGACAATACCTCTTGCGTGATTATCGTAGCAACTGTAGCGAAAGCAATGAACCTAAAAGTGAATTGACGCTTACATAAATAGAATTAAAAACATATTTAATTTATTGTCATAGGTGCAATTATTTTATCTATTGATGGTGTTTGTGTTGTAGTATGCAAAGGTACTGTACCATCCTTTACAGCAATCAATCCTGGTTGTTGAAGGACTTCAAATGCTTCTACTACGCCTAAAACTGGATATGTACGCCGAATTTGTAATTCTTTGCACACAAATCTATCGCTGCTTCTTGGTAATAAAATTTCTTTCGGTAGTTGTGCATCTGCATTAAGAAATGTTTTGACAATATTCCATCCTTGGAAAAATATTTCTACAAAAGAACGATCATATGGTAAAGGACAAATAATTAAATTTTTTGCTTCGTTTTTATATATTTTGTCGGTTCTTCCATGGTCGGCTGGAATTAATGCCAATCTTAGTCCTCTTGCACCTTCAAGTTGAGATGGATTTGTTTTGACGGTTGCTCCGACCCATTGGTCTTTTTCTGTTTTCCCAATAAATAAATCTGCCTTCCATAAACCATTAATACTATTTGGCAATTTTTCTCGTTCAGATGGTTTCCGAAATGCATTGATGACACCTTGAATATGTTTTTTTAATTTTACTGGTTGACCTTTTGTTCCAGTTAATAAAGCGGAGTTATCCGTTAAATACTTGTAGGTTGATGCTATTAATTGCAACGCACCATTTTTTTCCGCGCCAAATAATATTGAAATAGGATTTCCATTTTTAATTTTACAAAATTTTATTAGTGCGGTATCAATCCTAGCAAGTACATCAGGGTTGTTATGCATAATTGCATCGTGTATAGCATATTCAAAACAAATCCCATGATCACCAGACCCTTCTCTATATACACGAGCTAGTTGCGCAAGAGTTATTGTATCATATGTTAGATCAAAATCATTTAACATGTCTCTTTTCAACGAAAAAACAATACCTTTTAGAATAGGAGCGATTACTGCATATAATGCTGTTACTTCAGAGCTAATTTCTTCTTCTTTATAATATTTGGAGATATTAATCACAGTATCATGTCCTCTCAATATATTATCACTTCCTTTAATTTTAGCATTAATTATGGAAAATAGCAATTAGAATATTTGTATTGAATTTTTAGCAAGCAAAACAGAGAATAACTGTGTAAATTGTGAAAATACATGAAACGCCAATAAGTGGCGAAGCGTAATAAGAAATTTCAATTACATTCCAAGTATGTTATATTTTTATATACCATTTTCCCAATTACTATCTAATATACGTTGAGTGCTTTGGAAAGGCATAGGACGATAATGTATATTGCAATTTAGGATATAGCACCATTGTTGCAGTTTTAATAGTTTAACAATTAAATTTTGCATTTGTCACAACCTTTAGGAGGAATGAAAATATCAGGCAAAACGTTTGGGAAAGGATTGCAAAATAACGAATGTTTAGACTGTTATTGGTTTTAAGCAATAGTATAGCAAAACATATTATTATTCTGATGACGCTCTCCATAAAGAATGACAACACACGTAGAACATAGCATCCTTGTTACCTCCAACAAAGTAACTTTATGTTACACACTATATTATTGGAATCAGTTGCCGAAAATAATGAAAAAAGTACAATGAACGAATTAAAACCGATAATCTATGACGAAATAAGCAGACTTGATTATATCCTTGTTAGGGACAACTATATTCCCGCTATTGAATTGGCAAAGGATGGTTACTGTCCTATTGAAAAGTGGATGCATTTGAGACCTACAACTAATAAACCGACAGAAAAAACCTCCCGACGTAAGCTTGCGTTGGAAGGGTTTTGTATCTTCTATATATTCGAAATCAGGCGTTTTTCAGATGTTCCCCTAGTTTTTTATCCTCAGTGCGGATATGTGTCAACAGAGTGCCGATATGCATGTTCAGGCTACTCAGATCGGAAATGCTGGGGCCAGTGGGAGGAATTTTGCCAGCGATATCGCGGAGCTTCTGCTTATAGCCGGTGTGAAAGGTCTTGTGAGTGGCCATATTAGGGTATTTACTTTGCATCTGCAACTGCTCCTCATGGGCGAAGTGTTTGTCTACATAGTCCATGAGGAACTTCATAGCGGGCTCCATGGCGGCTCGACCCTTGCCTTGGCTACAGGCATCCAGCAACGTATTCACAGCACGGAACAACTCACGGTGCTCCCCATCGATGATAGTATTTCCGGTTTCCAAGTCTTTCGTTAATTCATAAATCATTGGTCAAACATCCTTTCCAAATTTCAATATATAGTGGACAAACCACTTGCTATGGTAAATTGTACCACGAGATATATGTTCCGTCAATGGAAAACACTACCTCAGAGCGGTATTAAAATCTAATATTATCTTGTATATTTATCTAAATTTAGATATAGGCTCTCGCTTGAAGTATTTGAAGATAGATGTTTAATTTAACAAAAATACTGAATGTATACTTTAGATTTTTATGACAAATCCTTCATATATTCCAACAGGTACATTTTCATCAAAAGGATATTCTTCCATACCATCACTTTCGAAATTATATACCGTTGTAATTTTCCTCTCTGGATCAACGACCCAATACTCAACTACTCCAGCGTTTTTGTACTTAATAAGTTTTCTAAAATAATCCATTGCTTTACTACTGGGTGAAACTATCTCTATGATCCAGTCAGGTGCGCCATGGCAACCTTTTTCGTCCAACTTGTTATGGTCACAAATTACAGAAATATCTGGCTCTACATAGGTTAGATCGTCTTTGTTCAAAAATACTGCGAATGGGGCAGGAAGCACGTCACATTTGCCATTGTTATGTTTGATATAATCTTTTATTTGATAAGATAAATCCATTAAAAGTGCTTGATGCTTTGTGCTTGGCGGAGCCTTGTAGTATATTTCGCCGTCTATCAATTCAGCTCGTTCACCATCAGGTAATGTGTAAATATCTTCAATGGTGTAAAATTCTTCTTTTCTCAGCATATTCATCTTCCGCACCTCCTAGCTGATAATAGTATATCCTAATGGAGCAAAAAATGCAACTGATACAATATAAATGTCAGTTCAATATGTGGTCTGTGATAATTGACGCTTGTTTCGAATTTTATATTCCCAAATCTGCTGCATTGCTATATCAGATTTCTATAGTATTAGCAGATTCAAGAATTTTTCTGGCATTTTTATTATATTTACTATAATTCAGCATAATGTCTTTCAATACATTGATAAATTCGCTTATATCAATAAAATAATTAGGATAAGCCGCTTTCAAAATATCAAATGACTTTACTGATACAAGCACAACGTCTGTTGCTTCCGTACAATTTGTTTCGATGTCGCTATACAAATTTACAGCTAATTCAAAATCTGACTTCTTAAAAGGATATATTTCCAGCGAAGAATCTTTATAATCTAAAATCAAAAGATAAAAACCGTTTTTTAAGTTGGTTTTTTTAATCTTTTCAGTAGATTGAATAGCTTGGTTAATGGCCTTTAGTCTTACAATTATATTACTTCTTTTATCAATCTCCATAATTTCATTGATCAGTTCATCTGCCCAATCACTGGTGTTTGGACAAACAGGCATAGATTCTTTTATGGCAAACAACGATGATACAATTGTGAAAAATCTTAAAATATCCTCGTTTCCTTGACTTGATTTTAAATTGCTTTTAGTATATATCCCCATCATTTCAACAGCAGTTGCCCATATATGTTGAAGTTTAGTCCGAAATTGTATCTCTATCAGCATATTCTTATTGTAAGTTTCCTTTTTGTCACTTTTAAACTGATAAACCAAATGATAAGAACGATATCCAGATGTTTTCGGATTTTTAATATAATCATATTCGCGTTTTAATATATGCCTAATACGAGAATTTTTATAATTTTTTACGGAATCATAAACTTGTTCAATGGTATCTACAATAACCCTGCATCCGCCAAGATCCTGCATACGGTATAAATTCATATCTGGAAAACGTTCTATTTTGCCAGTAATAGATTCTAATCGTTTTAATCGTTGCACAACAATAGCATTTGGATTGCGCATACGAAGATTATTACATATCACTTGTAAAGGATAGGCATGTGCTGCACGCCAATTGTTAAGAATAGAAATTGCATTTTTACGTTCTTCTTTAGAAGAAGCATGGTTAGCAATTATAGAACCAGCTTTGTTAATTTCTGGTTTTGAATATTTGGGGATTTCCCATTTTTCTTTTTGATTAATCATAGAATTTTTCCAATCGTTAATTGTTTTTTCTATGATTATACCATACTTATTTTTTGGATGCACTATAATTATCCTCTCGCTTTCTCAAAAATCTAAAACACATAGTAAGAATATTGAACTAATTATCTTTTCGATAATTGTAACTCAATGCTCTTTGTTGTAATCAAAATCAGTAATTTAAATAGTGGCATTTTATGGCATGATATGCTAATCTGATAACACGAATTGAGAATTAAATTTTGGAAGTCAAAAATGTTAAATAACCACAATAAAAGAGCAGTCACACGAAGTAACTGCTCTTTTATCATTCAATGGCTTACGCCAATTGGTATCGGTTATTTAGTTGTTCGCCTTATTAGCTGAATCCTGTGTTTCCTGCAAAGGCGTTAGCAGTTCTGAAACGGTTATACCCATATATGCAGCAATTTTTTGCAGTGTGCTCAATCTTGGGTTCATGCGTTTCCGTTCCATCAGGCTAAGTGATGCAATATGAATGCCAACATGCTCTGCAAATACCTCCTGAGACTCCTCATGCTTATTGCGATATGCATTTAACCTCTGTGATATGAATTCCAGTTCGGGGAAATTTTCAGAAGAATGTAACTCAGAATATGTTTCAGTACCGTCTGTTTTTACCTGCAGAAGTTCAGAAATGGAAATTCCCATGTAATCTGCAATTTTCTTTAATGTACGTAATGTTGGGTCGACTAACTCCCGCTCTATTAAACTTATTTCTGCTCTACTGAAACCGAGTTCTTTTGCAAATTCTGTCTGGTTTATATTCTTTGCTGACCGAAATGTTTTCAGATATTTAGATATAACCTCTATTTCTGGCATACTTATACCCCTTAAGGTATAGTATACGGAGTTAGACTAAAAACACCACGTAATATATTAGGCAAGAATAAAATTTTTTTTTGCAAAAAACTATTGACATATTCCAATTAAAAGTTATTGGTTACTAAGTAAGCGTCAATTTAACATACGAATTGTCGCTCACTTATGAAAGGCTAAAAGAGTAGGGGAGAAACTCCATAAGAAAACCTCCAAACGGGTATAAGATGAAATTTACCAGTTGGAGGTTTATATAAAATTTGAGATAATCCAAGATTAATTTATTGAATTCTTTAATTATCAGAAGAAATTTTATCCTCTAAATATTTTACGGCACTTTCTGAAAGCAATGCTTGTTTTTCATTAAATGGAAATAATACCTTAATTTCTTCAGGAGTATCAATTGACGAATATATCTCAACACCTTTATCAATAAGATCAGATAACTTTTCTAAACTTTTTGCTACTTTTGCTTCTTCTTCAGGATCGGCAACTGCCCCAATTTCAGATTGAAGTTCATCTACATATGTTTTTAATGTTAGAGATTTCATTTTTTTAAAAGCATCAATGGTTTCTTGAGAGACTTCATTCTTCATCCGCATTGTTTCTAACAATTCTTCTTGTTGCTTCCATATTTCATTGTTTGACTTTAATGCAATCGCTTTATTAACCAGAGATGCTATGTTGTTTAATATATAGAATGAAGTTGGAATACCAACAATAGCAAAAGTAATCCAGTCGGAACCTACATCAGTTCCGCTAAATTGTAATTCTTCATCTTTAGATTTTAAGTATGGACATTGTTCAACTATAAATTCAATATCTCTTAGTATATCAATGTAGTCTCTAAGTCTATTGCAGTGTGGAATTTTAATATCAATTCCTGGGGAGACATTGCTATTGCGAACAGATTCATATAAATCTATTATAGCTTTTAATTTATCAATAAGTTTCTTATAAATATCATGAAATCTATTAAAAATAGAAGAAGATATTTTAGGACTAATGTCAGCTCTGTCAATTACGCTGATGGAATTATACGCATCTTTTGCTTCTTTTTTAAGAAAATCAATATTAAATAATGCCTCTAGTCCATTTTTACATATATTCCATTTGTTTAAAGTGTAAGAACCATCGTTATTATGTACTGGTGATAAAACATTCAATTGATGATAAGATTCCTTACATAAATAATAGATATTATATAGTCTCATAAATTCACTTCGCGAATTACTTTCTAACACAATAGTCCGTCAACTCCTTTTATTATACAATTTTTCTGTCAAAAAACAAGTAATTAAAAAATTTTGTTACCTTCCTATCACCTCTGGCAACGAGAGTCCAACATACACGAAAATAGAAGATAGATTTCTACTCATAATTTAACCATCGTGCTTGGTTTAGTATCGAATGTCTATTTAATATAATATATTTCAATATTATATTATGCCCATTTCATTACAGTGGCGGTTATTCTCCCAAAAGAGAATCTTCCGTGCTGATCACAAGAGTCTATACATTTTTACGAACCTAATTATGTCACTATAATGGGAGAGTAGTATAGGGTTTACTTGCTTACCAGTTATGCAATTATGTACATAAGTCTATTCAGACCATATCGAGCATTTACATCTATGTATCTCATAGACGATAATATGAAAACTCTGGTATCCCAAAGAACACATATTATAGTCGGCATTTTCAAAACAAATAACAAATAAGGGAATACACTTTATCCCCACCGACGTTTTTCCATCCTGCAAATAATCCAGCTCCAACACCTATTGTTCCCAATAGTCCAATTTTTGAAGTGGCTGCATCTATAACTTCCATTACAGAAGTAAGAGCATCAATAACTGACTTCATATCATCACGTTGGAATAGGTTTTGGGATACTGAAACACCTGTTTCAGATAGCCGATTAATCTTATAATCGAGTGAATCCATAATCACTGACATTTCATCATCTGCTGATCCTGCACTATTTGCCATATTAACCAATGCTTTTTCAGCCGCTTCAAAATTATTGATAGTTGCAGCAATTATTTGTCCTTGCCTTTTCCCTGCCAATGCTTCAAGAAGACCAGCTTGTTCTTTATCTGTAAGTTGGTCATAGATTTCACTTATTTCTTTTAATAATTGATATGTAGATTTATATTCTGTTTTTGCTTCATCTGTAAATAAGCTTATACCGCCAGGAGTAGACGCGGTTTTTGTCAAATCTGCAATTTTACCAGAAAGTTCTTCAATATTCCCGATAAACTCTTCGGTTTCTTCATCATACATTCTATTACTTTCAGGCGAAACCCTACCTTACTGACCATATCATATAATATGGCGGTTAGTCATTTCTGGCTAACTCTCACATTTCTTTTTATTTGGGATTATTGTGTGAGATTGGACTGGATCTTTCCCCTCTTGTCTTTATTATAAAATGGAAGAGTAGGGGAGTAACTTAACTTTATACGTTGCCATATAAAGTATTACAGTCTCTACGGATAAAGATTTTAAATTGTTCCTAAGAAATGAAAAAAGAGCAGCTAATTAAACTGCTCATAAAAGATAACTTTTATTAAATCACTGGTTTACACCTAAAACATAATAGTAAATCAAAAGAAATCTATTATGTTAAATCACTGCCTTTCGACAGTGTAACCATAACATAAATAATATTGTCTGTCAATACTTTTTATGGTGTCAATCAAATCTAAAATCAATCTTTCCTCGGTCTTGAGCGTCCCATCGCCTTTTAACCGATATAGTTATCATCTGTGTAATTATTAGGCACACAGCATATACATTACTGTATATGGAGGCAATATTTGTCTACCTCGAATCCTCATGGATACTGTCTTGAATGCAGTGCCTACGCTGGCATCATCTCTTGTTATTTCTACAGCCGCTGTTTCTAAACCGATTGTTTCTTCTAATGTATTGTTTGCCTCCTTCATAGCGGAAGATGATCTGGCTAACATATTAACGATTTCAGCGTTACTGGTTGCAGCAGTGTTCCCAATTATATTAATTTTTGAAATAATGCCATCAAGGACATCATCAGGATTTTCATTACCTATGTCGAAGGCTTTCATGATACTGACTAATCCATTTGTAGCAGTATCAACATCCATACCTGGCGAAATACTTGCAAACATTGAAGAATACTTAGCCATCTTTGACGCAGCTTCATTTGAGCTGTATCCTAGCCTTGACCACGCACTTGCCTGATCAATAATTTCTTTAGTAGTGACACCCATTTGCTTTGCAACATCATTAGCATCATAATAGAACTGTTCCAATTCACTGGATGTCATTGTAGTTGTTTTCTTCAAATCCACTAAAGCAGTATCTAATTCCTTTACAGTAGTAACCGCCTGTCGGATTTCAGAAAATGTCTTCATTACAATAAAAGTAGAACTTGTCCAATAACTGAATGAACTCATTCCATCTTTCATAGTTTGGAAAAATGTTTTCCCAAGTTTACCTGCATTACGTGCCGATACAACCGCCTGATTAAATTCTTGGTTTAACCTTACAACCTGTTCCCGAGTTAATTGTGCGCCTTTAGCAGTTTCATTAAATATTCTTTGAAATTCTCCAGAATATTTAACTGCCTTCCCATTCTTGCTCATAAAGTCAGAAACTTTGTTATGCAATGAAGCAATAGATGAATCTTTCGCTATCTCTGCATTCATTTTGCGAACTGAGTTTGTGACTTTTTTGTATTCTGCATCAAGTTTCTTACTTGATTCAATCAATCTTCTCTGCATTGCTTCACTTGGGTTATTCGCATATGCCTCTGAAGCTCTATCCAGCTCAATTAATGCAGTTGAAAGATTTGTTGTACTAATTCGCGCATTTCCTTCGGCAGTTGTCCATTGCTGTGTTTTTGCAATTAACGAAGCAATTTTAGATTCATACTCGCCAGTTTTTATAGAAAATTGAATTTTATTTGCTTGCTCCGCTAACTTAGCATTTGTTTTTGCTGCACTTTGCGCAAGTTCTTCTTGAGCTTTTGAAGCAGTTTTAATGACTTGTACATCACCTGTCTGCATAAGACCAGCTTGTGTTTTTCCGTTACCCTTTAAATTAACCCTTTGAAAATTAAGTCGTTTAATAGCTCCTTCGGCATCAGTAATGGTCAAGGTGAGTTTTTTAATCAGACCATCTGCTCGCTCTATACTCTTTACATCAAATTTTTGCCATCCATAAGCATTGGACATTTTCTGGATTGCTTCCATCTGTTTCTCGGTAGTATTCGAAACCTTAGACATATAGGGTATCTTTGCTTTTCTGAGATCAGATATATTGAAAATTTGAGTATTAGCAATGTTAGATTGTTCTTTTTTTAGAACTTTTAATTTTGCAGATAAACTGTCAATGGCTACTTCCCACTCTTTATATGCTTTCGTCCAATTAACAGAGCGTCCTTCTTGTGATTCGATTTTTTTTATATTTTGTAATCCTGAAGAAAGTTTATTAATTTCAGCATTTATGTCTTTTGGTTTATTGTGTAGTCCATTAAATTCTGCCTTTAGTCCAGCGATTGTTTCTTTCCCTTTAGAAATATTACGAACGGCTTTATCAATTTTATTTAATTCACCTGATAAATTTGAGGTTATCTTAGATGCTTCTGTTTTTAGCATACTAAAAGAATTTCTTAATTCATCAATAGTAACCGTTCCATTTCGTAAGCCAGATAATTTGCTTTCGAAGTCGGATAGGGGCGAGGATAACCCTGAAAGAATATTATTATTTGTTGATTTAAATTGTGCTAGTTTTTGTGTGTAATTTGCAAACTCATTTTCAACTCGCTGTAACTGCTTTACTGCATTCGCATCATTAATCACTCCGCCTTTATTAACAAAACGAAATTGGCCAGTATTGTTCCCGTCTGTGTCTTTTATTTCGTTTAACGCATATCTTAACGATTCAACTTCTCCAGTAGCCCTTTTAATATTTACCGTAAAAGACGTAAGACCATTTAAGTTGCCGAATCGTTCAGATACAGAAATGACAGCATTTTCATCTTTTAATAATTGGCTGAAATATGCAGATGCTTCTCTGGCAGCATTATTTGTATGTTCAAAAGTAGTTACATTTGCACCAGATTTTATTAGAGATTTATCTCCAATAGACTGTCTTTGAATATTTGCTGTTGCTTTATATGCCTCTTGTTTCCTTTTTTCATTTTGAACAATTGTGTTCGTAGAAGAAGTAGATGAATTTTCACTTGTCTTTTCAGTTTGAGAAACTTTAATTAAATTCGAATTAATTTCATCAATATATTTCTTTACTTGTGGACATTGGGAAGAAATACTTTTTAACTGATCAAGAGTAACTGATAATGTTCCATCAGGATTCGTATTTATATTGAATGTACTAATTAATGCATTACGCAATTCTTGCAATTCTTTTTCTGCTTGATTTGATTCAGATACAAGTTTTGTTTCTGCTTGTAGTAATTGTTCAATGTTTGATATATTAAAATTTAAAGTATCCAACCCTAATGTTGTAGTGTAATTAAATAAATTGTTATTATTAATTGATAGACTATTTAATATTTTTTGAAATGATAAAAAACCCTCTGAAACATTAAAAATATCTTTTTGTGCTTGGGAAGCATTTGTACTTAACCAATTAAAAAATTTTTTTCCAGAAACTTGCCCTATATTTTGAAATTCAGTATCAAACTGTTGAAATGCTCTGCATATTTCAAAAATTTCGGTTCCAATTTTTTGACTGCTTGGTATAACAGTAGTAAATTGTGAGTTAATTGTAGAATTAAATTGTTTTGTTATATCTTCTAACGATATCATTTCACTTTTGGCATTTTTTATTATTAGAACCAAATTGTTTAATGAATCACTATTAAATGCTTGGGAGATACTTTCGTTAAATACTGTTAAAAGTTTATTATCGCCTTTTAAAATATCGCGAATACTATTTAATCTATTCTCAAATATTACACCTGCACTACCACCTTTAAATTGAGACATTCTTTTCATAGCATTGTTTATAACATCATCAACATTTAAAGATTTTTGAACAGATTTATTTATTGTATTACCAATTTGTTGTCCACTCTGTTGAGCATTCTTAATAGCATGATTAGTATCAATTCCAATATTAGATATAGTAATTTTTTGGTTAAGCAGTTTGCCAATATCGGTTGCTAATTTCTGAATAACTTTCGGATCAAGTTCTGCTTGAATCTTTAATTTGTCAAGACGATTCTGCATTCTGTTAATGTCTTGTTTGATATTTTCTTCAGACTTTGCATTGTCTAATATCGCTTGTAGCTGTATTAAAAATTCGTCCATTACGTTACCTCCTTCTTTTTAGGTAATAAAATACCGCCAATAGAAGGGCGGCAATAATCACATTACTTATTTTACATTTATTTTTTGTTTCCTAAGTTCTTCTTTCAAAATATTAATAGCATTGCTTCTGCAAAATTCAATAAATACATCCCAAAATCTATGTTCTTTTGTTTCATCGGTAATCCATCCACCGTGACTGCCAATACTGGCATGATATAATTGTTTCTCGCCAGTCCAGAAATCATTATAATTCATTGCATCTTGATCCATAAATACTTTACCGCAAGCATGGTTAAGCATTTTAGTAGTGGCAGAATGCCAGAATTGATATGTTCTGGAATAATATTCTGGTTCAAACATTTCATAGAATTCTTCATCAATAATTTGCTGTAGACTTCCTAGTATTCTATTACATGCGTTCTCAACTGCTTTATTACAGGCATTGTCTATTTGAATTTTCAAATCATTTATAGTTTTAACTATTTTCATTAACGTGATTTTCTGCTTCCTCGTGGATTTTTTCAGCAATGATAGACATCAGGGTATCTTTCATTTCCTCCTGAGAAATCTCCTTCATAGCGTCATAAACGTCTTTAATCATTTTGATTGCTTCGTCTTTGTTTTTAATAAAATCAACAGCATAAGTATATACAAATAACTTTAGTTCAATTTCTTTTTGTTTCATCTTAAACCATTTTTTAACCATATATTTTACCTCCAATCAGTCACCTTATTTAATCTTTTCTCAACACAATGAATACATAGTTCATCATCGTCAAAATAATACAGAGCATCTTCCTCACCACATTCATCACAATGGTAATGAGGAACATTTCTATAACAACAAACATCTCCAATACAAGGAAATGTTTCTGCGCATCCTACACAATCATTTTCATGTTTTATCATTATGTACCAGCTTTCTTATATTTTGAACATTTCATTTCAACAATTTCTTCTTGAATTCGTCCTTCTTTGGCTTTTTGTAAAATACTGCAATTCCGTTTATATCGTATACAACCAATGCAATTAGTATCAAATTTTTTTAATTGTGAAGCACTTTCAAATATACCAATATAATCTACTGGATGAATGGTAATTTCTATTCTGGGATTTTTAGCATCATAATATATCCCCTGCACACGTTCACACAATTGTGTATCATCAATCCAAACACATCCTGCGTCTGTGATTGCGTCTGCCAATACTTTATATGAGTTATTTGCATCTTTATCAACACGATCAAAATAAAAGATACAATCCATGTAATAATGCTGTGATTTATTTTCTGATCTTATCCATCCTTGTTTTTTTACTTCATCTTGTACATATTCGGAAAATCGTTTTTGAAATTGAACAGCTTCTTTCTTTTTATATGTCATTGCAAAAGGTCTTCCGTTTTTCATCACAGCCCTAATCCCAAGATAATGGTTCACGGATGGGGGGATAGGGGATATTAATTTTAATTCCTGATTAAACACTGAACACATCCTTGCCTGAAAAATTTCTTAATTGATTTACACGTTTATGAATGGTTGAAACAATATAATCTACATCATTTACAGTTAGATTTTCTGATAATGTAATACGAATTGTTCCGTTAATATAGGCATCTGGAACCTTGATTGCGGCAAGAACAGGGGAGGGGGATAAATTTTTAGAATCACAGGCAGAGCCAGCTGATACATATATCCCATCTATATTTAAGAGCAACAATAATGTTTCAGCTTCTATTCCCTGGAATGAAATATTTATGTTATTAGGAATCCTCATATATTTGCTGCTATTGATTCTACACAATGGAATTTCTGATAATAGTTTTGTTTCCATATAGTCTCGCAACTTCTGAATATCAGAATGATTTGTTGAAATTTTTTCATATGCTTTTGCTAATCCTGCAATGTATGGAATGTTTTCTGTTCCGCCTCGAAGTCCAAATTCTTGAGAACCAAAAATCAAAGGTTTTAATTGAATCCCCTTTTTTACATACAAAATACCGATACCCTTTGGTGCGTGAATTTTTTGTCCACTAGCTGATATCATATCAATATCTAATTGCTTTACGTCAATATTAGAGTAGGGGAGCAGCTGTGTAATATCGCTATGAACAACTCCATGATAGTTGTGTGCAATCGCTGCTATTCTTTTCAAGTCCTGAATTGTACCAATCTCACTGTTTGCACCCTGGATAGATACTAAAATTTCTTTTCTTTGACTATAGGCGTTTTTACAATACTCTTCGAGCTGTATGAAATCAATAAAACCTTCCTCACCTACATCAACAAAATACGTTTCATACTTATTGCTTTCGCATAAAGCAAGTATAGATTTGTGTTCAATAGCGGATGTAATAAAAACAGCATCATGGCATCTCATAAAACCTTGGATTGCTAATGAATTCGATTCACAGGCACCAGAGGTAAAAATGATTTCTGAAAGTTTGCAATTTATTTTCTCGGCAATTGTCTTTCGCGCTTCATTCATGATATTTTTTGCTTTTTGTCCTACGTCATGTAAACTGCTTGGATTGCCATAGGATTCATTCATTGTAGTAAAAATTACATCCATTACATCTTTACTAACCGCTGTGGTTGCTGCGTTGTCAAGATAATATGTTTTCATTCAGTATTACTCCAATTCATAGTTTCTCCATTTTGTAAATAGATCTTCACTCTTAGTACGAGAGAAAATATATACAAGTTTGCCGCTATGTCCAACTTCTAATCGCAATGGCTGTAGCCCATTTTTGACATATAAAAACACTTGACGCTGGTTTACCAATTTAATTTCGTCTGTACGATTGTCAATTACAATCATTTCTTTCAATAAATCACCTCCAAAGTGTAAAAAAATGGGATATACAACAAAGTAGTGTATATCCCATATGAATTTTCAATACACTAATCTCAATACTTAATTTTCATCTGTATCCTCAATATTTTCAGCTTTCTTTTTTCGTGTTTTAGGTTTTACTGCTGCTTCTTCTGAAATGCTTTCTAAAATATCATTTTTAATGCTTTCCATAGGTTTATTTCTTGCCATTTCAATGCGCCGCATATATTTTTGATAGCACTCAGGAGAACATGCCATTGCTCTCCATGAGTCTGCTTCTCTGCTGTCAGTGCAACAGTAATATTCTTTCCTGCAAACACGACATACCGTATTTGGTTTACTCAAAGTTATATCACCTCGTAAAACAGGTCAGGCTTCTGCCTTAGACAAATCATATTTTCTAAGAATCCAAAGGTTTTTGCTGTCACCAACACAAGCTCTGGTCAGAGATTCAATCTCAATGCTTTGTACGGCTGCCTGATCACCAGCGGAAAGGTCGATTGTACCAGAAATTTTCCCTTTTGGCTGATAAAGCTGAAGAGGTACATCTGCTTCTGTACACAAGTCGGTAAACCATGCGTCTACAATGATTTCGCCAGTCATAGAGAACTTGTTAGCATCATTTGCAATTTCTTCATATTCAGAGAATTTAGGATAATAATCAACGATTACAGTATCTCCGGCATGGAAAACATCTGTTGGAAGTGTAATTGTTTTTGTGTCAGGCGCATAGGCAAATTCTGTTTCAGAAGCTGTTGCATTCTGCGTATAACTGTCCCCAGGAAGCCCGTTGCTGTCTGCCTTATAAATAAACCTGACTTCATTTCCTGTTGCTCCTGTGGCTTTGTAAGAAAGCACAACGCTGGTGTCGCCATCTTGAATAGGGAATTCTTCTCGAATAAGAATAGAAGACCCATTCGTTACCTTTACCACTTCAGAACCAACCTGCAATGCAAGGTAGCCTTCATCAACAGAACCATTTTCAGCAGAAATGCTTGCAACTTTGTTTACATCAAATGCAGCAAGTTTTGCCCCGTCCTGACCTTCAGCATATACAGTATCCTGAGAACCGTTGATCTTAAAATTTTTAAGGTCATTCAATGTAACCTTATGTTTTTTTGTTGCCAGATCATTGATAATGATTCGGCGAACCTTCTTAAAAGCATACTTCATATGTAACATTCCTCCATATTAAAAATAACTGGATTATTTCATCCAGTCTAATTCTTTCTTATTTACATCTTTTGAACTGATTGTCCCGTGATACATTCCATCTAAAATATGATCTGCATTTGATTTCTTTCCGCTGATGGATAACGCTTCATTTAGCCAATATATTTTACATTTCCTGATATTGAACGGCGTTATTGATCCGTTGCCGCAAAAACTAACAGCGGACATAAGATTGCCAATATAATCTTGATTGTCGTCTTTTTTCTTTTTGCGTCTTTTTGCCTTTTTCTGTTCTTCACGCACATCCTCTATAAGAACACGCCTTGCGTTTTCATCTGCTGGATTGATACGATTTGAATAGTCAAATTTATTGATAGATTTCACCCATTCGCAGATAAATTCAAATATTTCTTGCGTAATTTGACATGACGGATTTTCGACATCATACAGACAAACTTGATTATCATCATATTTGCCCTTTAGGAAATAATGCTGTTCATTGATGAAAAACTGCAATGCGTTTAAAATTGTTTGTAAAGGGTGTATTTGACAAGTATCATACAATTCTTTATTTGCATTATAACTCTGGACACAAGCGTCCCACTGCAAAAGAAATACTTCAAATGGCGTAACTTCTAAATAGTTTTTTCCCATGTCATCCAACATAACCATGTTTGTATATGGATCAGATAATATGATTTGTACATATTGCAAGTAAGTATTATCTGGGCTGGCGGTTTCATCTATATTCAGAATTTCGTCTATTGTTGGATGGTGAAGTGTGATATACTCAGTTAAAGGATAGTCTTTACCATGCATGAGAAGGGCTTTACTAAATTTTGTGTTCATTGTGCCTGCACCTTCTTTGGTTAAAATTTTGAACAGTATAAATGATTTGTTTGCCAAAAAAATGATTGTTAGGCAGATAAGGCATCACGGAATAAAGCTGAACTGAGTCAATGCCGAAATCCATATTTCCATTCAATATTTTATCAACTTCAATGTTGAGTAGATCAACACGGCTTTTCCCTTTGTATGTAGACATATTTTTATGAGAAAAAATATTTATAACAATTTGTACATCTTTGAATAGTTTATCTCTTACGCGAGGAACATATATATCCATGCACAAATATGTTTTCACTTCAGATTGTGTATCGGGCACATATGGATTAGGAAATATATTTTCGCCAATTAGGTCAACTGGATCTTGTATGTTTTGATCCTTGCTGCCTATAAGAGTTATGATATTTTCGTTTTCTATAAATGCGTGCAGGAGATCGTCTTTGTATGAAGGTATTTCTTCTAAATATGCCATTAACGTTAACCTCCTTTTGCAATCAGTTCAATAATTGAAATGGTATCTTCTGCGATAATAGAATTGTCTGTTTTTGATATAACCTGCAATGAAAAAGAGAGCCCTATCAAAGTTTCATCATTAACTTTTATTTTAATTTTATTTTTGGCAATAATCTTTTCAATATCAAAATCACTTTGAATATTCCAGTTATATAATGTATCATCCCAATTTACAGCATTTCCCTCTTTATTGAATAATGAAGCTGTATAAGTACGGGTATAACCATTTTTCAAATTTTTACTGCCAGAAATTTCACACCTTAAATCTTTCACTTCATCAGGTGGCTGGGGGACAGGGGAGGGAGACAATTCAGGTTTAATATAATTACATATTCTAAGTTCCTGATTATCAAATTCTGGATTGAATTCATCTTTATCGGCTATGAAACTCAACAATGCGCCCATGTTACCAGAATTATATAAAACATCATCGCTACGAGTAATTTTGAATACTTTAATAGGATTGATATGCCGCATATCAATAAATACCCGTTTCCCCTCTAATTCAAAACCTTCTTCGCAATACCCAAAAAGTATTGTATAGTTATTTGAACTTAATTGTAATGTGCTATTTCCACTCTCGCCCACATCATACTTGCTGGCACTAACAATATTCGTATAACGTTCTATGATTTTCCCACTTGACAATTGCCAGCGCAGAAGATAATTACACTGAATCATTTTACCTTCATAGTGTACATCATTTACATTGAATGAATTATAAATGAGCCAGTATGTGTCATCTTTTGTATCATGCAGATATTCTCCAATTTTAATTGGATTATCATATGTAGTTAAAAAATTTTGATAATTGCCGTTTAATGAACTATATTTTCGATTATAAATTCTGACTTTGGCAGGTCTATCATCACATCCCAACACTGGATTCCAGAAAAACATAGTAGGGGAGTACGAAGAATCATGCTCCAATTCTTCTTTTAGTAGATTTTGCCCATCTATTATCATTTCTTCACGTACTGTAAAATCGCTATGTTTGACTCGTTCTTTCATAAGTCGAAGGCTCATTTTACACCTTCTTCCTATTTGTAACTAAATCAAAGAGTTTAGAATCTTTATATGATTTATTGATAGCTAACTGATCATTTTCTGATTTAAGCATTGTGCGAAGTTCCATAACTTTTGATAATTGTTGCGGATTCTGTAAAGAATGGAAGTCGCTAGTAGATAGTCTGGATTTTAATGCCTGGCTAACTCGTAGAAAGTTAGAGTCCAAGAATTCGATGCACATGTAGTTCACTAACATTTGCTTATTTGTATTACTTAACTTTATCCCAAACTGTCCAAGTTCATCATCTCTATTGTCCAAATCCTGTGTGCATGATTGAAATTGACTACAAGCAGAATCAATATAGCCAATAGCAATTTCAGTAGCAATATTTTCGTCCATGTTTGCTAAATCATAATCTTTGATTTTATTAAAGAAAATATCCACAAGTTCATGATACTGAGTGGTATTAGCCATATATATCACCTGCCTTTATTGCTGTTCTAAAATTTCTTCAAAATCATATGATAAACGTTTACTTAGAAGGCGAATAATGTTAATATCTACAAGCGTTTTATTTTTAATCATCTGACTTACTTTAGATACAAGAATATCCCTCATATTTACCTGTAGAGCGATATCAATAGTTCTCTCAATTGTGCCCATATCAGATGCAAATACTTGTTTGAGATTATTAATTTTTGCTACATTTTCATATACTGGTGTGAGTCTGAACTTTTTAATAGCCCGTTCATCCATAAGAATAACAAGTGGTCTGTTTAAGAAATCTCTCTTATAATTGTTCATTTCATTCAAATCCGCAACAGTCATATATTCAATAGCACCGATTTGATTCCATCTGAAAATTGCATTATTTGTACGAGATTTATATGTTAATCCACCGAATGTAATAGATTTAACGGGAATCACAGTATCAATAGGTAAGTCTTCAATATTTGAATTAATACCAGTATCAACTGATTCGTCTAAATCATCAATGGCAGATGTAATGGAATCTAAAAGAGATTCTTTCTTTTCTTCCTGTGGCGTAATAGTAGGGACTAGATCAGTTGCCTCTAAATCGTCATCTTCAATTACAGCGGAAATAGCCGTTTTATTATTTTCAACAACCTTAATTTTTTCAATGAGTTTTTCTTTCCCAATATTTCCTACTTTAATATCCAGTTGCTTTGCGTATTCTTTTAACTCATCTAATGACATATTTTCATAATTCATTAGTTCTTTTCCTCCAAATCTTTTACATTTCTGCTTTCCAAAGACTTATAGAATTCACCTAGCGCAAAATATAGAGCAGAATTCTTTTTATATTTGTATATTGAAATAGTATTTATTTCTTTAACAAATTCATATCGGATTCCGTGGCCTGCTAACCACTTGACTTCTGATCTATAGCTTGTTGCATATTCTCTGTCAAAAGGAACTCTATGCTTTGTATTTATGTTGTTTTCTTTATCACTCATATATACCTCTATCAAATGCTCACCTAAAATATGCAATAAAAAATCACCTATTGTTAGGTGAGCGAATTTTAGTATATTTTATTTATTTCTATTGATTAGACAATTTCATATCGGCCAGTAAGATTATCACAAACAACGCCTGTTCCCAATTTTACCTGTACCTGACTGTCTACAGTTTGATCATGTGTATCCTGTTCAGACAAATCTCTTGCACGAACATCGCCTTCATAGAAGAGTTTTACAAGTTTTGAATTTGCAGGTAAGACATGAATTACATTGTTATCAACTTTAAAGTCATATGTACCTCTAAGGAATGTCTGAGGAATCATAACAGCTTTTGCAGGTAAACCAATGTTTTCAACAACAACACCAGTAGTAGCAAGTTCCTCTTTCTGAGAATCTGCAATCCATGCAGTATTGATTCCTTCGGAGATATTTGCTAGGGCAGTTCTAGTACCAGCAAGAACAACTTCCTTCTGAGATGCAATCTGTACCCTCTGGATCAGGTCATTCATAAGTCCTCTGTCATAAGAGCCTTTTTCCTGGAAGGCAGATGGAAGATAAGTGCCGATACCATTGAAGGAAGCATAGATTCTGGAATCAATTTCATTCTGGAAGCCTTTCTGTAACTTTGCAATCATTTCAGGAAGAGTAATAGTACCTTTTAAGAATCTTTCGAGTTCGTCATAAACTCTCAGATAAATCCATTCAGTAGATACGGAGAAAGATTTCTTGCCCTGTAACTTCTGACGGTCAGTATCCCAATGATTACCAGAGAAACGAGAAGCAACAAGGATTGAATTATCCTCAACAACGAATTCATTCTTATCGCCTAATGCACCATTCTTTACTTCTACAAACTGGTCATAGAATCGAGAGTTTTCCCATGCAGTAGGAAGGTTAATAGAAAGAACAGTTTCGATTACGGTATAAATTTCATTCTTGTGATTCCTAAAATTCTGCCATGTAAGTTTATCCTCACCAAGAATTTCAAAAAATGCTTCCCTAATCGCCTGATCAGTATATTTAGAAGCCTCTGCATTAAACAGAGCAACCTT
>OFGG01000752.1_pt1 | contig 25042 bp, 25 predicted proteins | sample 1521701 | NCBI WGS metagenome assembly OFGG01 (sample SAMEA3504081, study PRJEB24116) | mouse gut metagenome | biome: mouse gut; feature: mouse-associated habitat; material: faeces | place: Denmark | collected 2011
GTTTTCATACAGGTATTACTGTTTTATTTTTATGTTTTTCTAAATCAATAGCATATGACATTAACCCGAAATTACCCTGCAGCGTTTTTTGTAACATGCAATCCCGTATTTTCGGATCATGGTCATACCATCATCAAGCAATAACTCCTCGTAATTCCTGTTGTTGATCTGCCATAGCGCTTCCCTGCACCCCTCATCAAAGGCTGCCTTCTCCGCATATTTCAGCTCAATAACGATACCGATCTCCTTATCCTCAACCTCCACGCTGATGTCGCTGTATCCATCACCCGCTTCCGCATTGGACATGACCTTCCACCCTTCCATTCCCGCAAACAGCCCCAGCAAAACCCCGTGGTAAAAATTTTCCTTCATTTCCTTTTTAACGTTTGTATCACGAATACTGATCATTTTCCGAAGGTAAAAGGTAAAGCCTTTCTCAATGGCTTCCGTATCATTTTCTTCAAATGCCCGGCAGAAATCTTCCAGTTTTTGTTTATCTTTCCTTATTTCCGTCTCAAACCATTCCTGGATCTGCTCCCTGAATATCCACCGGATTTCTTTATTAGGAATGATCAACTCCGCCATGCCATCCCTATCCTGCTCCAACTGGGTCAGATATCCTGTCGTAAAAAGGATGCTCCATAAGTTATCAATCTTGGAATCCAAATCCCTGTATGTTAATTCCTGCCGTACTTTCTTCCTGATACTTTCACCATTGACCAAGCGCTCAATTTCATTTCTGGTTATCCCATCTGCCTTATCTATAAACTTCCTGATGATGCTGTTACTGCTGGTATTTACCCAGTAATTCTGCGGTTTCGTTACGCTCTCATCCCGCAGATCGCCGCAATAATTAATTACATCCCACGGACAATATATACTCAAGTCGCCAAACAGGTAGCCGTCATACCATTCTTTTATAGCTTTATATTGGCTGGCAAACCCATAATACTCGATCATCTGCCTGACTTCCGCATCCGTAAAACCAAAGTATTCCTTATAGCGCACATCTTTCACCGTATATACTTTAAAATTATTAAACCCTGAAAAGATGCTCTCCTTCGATATCCTAAGGCACCCGGTAAGAACCGCAAAAAACAGACTGTTATTTGTTTTTAGCGCCTGGCCAAACAAGGTCCTGATGAGCTCGACCATAGCGTCATAATAGCCTGCCTGATAAGCCTTATCAAGGGGAACGTCATACTCATCTATCAGGATAACCGTATTTTGGCCATAGTGTTTCTGTAGAAAACGTGATAACAAAAGCAGGCTGTTTTCCAAAAGCCCCTCTGACATCGCAAAATCCCCTTCTTCATTCAGTTCTATCAGCTTCGCAAATTGCCGGCGCTCAGTTTCGCTCAGTCTGTCACTGTCTGAAAGAAACGAAAACCTGATCGCCTCATTTCCTATCGTTGACTGAAGCTTATTTTTTGCCTTGTCAAACGTACTTCCACCTACATTTTTCAAACTGATGGAGATTACCGGGAACTTCCCCTGATACCTGTCACAGATCTCCGCCTCCTTTGAAATCTCCAAACCATCAAAAAGCGCCGGGGTACTGCCAATGTCAAAAAAATATTTTAACATGCTCATGTTCAGGGTTTTCCCAAAACGCCTGGGACGTGTAAACAGGTTTACATATGCCATATTATCCAAAAGATCCCTTATCATTCTGGTCTTATCAATATAATAAAATCCATCCGTCCGAATCCGCTTAAAATCTTCAATGCCCATAGGAAGCCTTGCTTTTCCCAACATGCCTTACCTCTTTCATGTGACTGCTATACAAAGTTATCATATTTTTCTATCTATTTCATCTAATAACAGTATAACACACCCCTTACCACAAATCACTCAAAAACTGCTATCTGGGCAGAAAAACCGAAAACACCGATCCCACCCCGGGCCTGGATGCCACTTTCACATATCCGCCCTGCTCCCTGATGATCTCCCGTGTAAGATAAAGGCCTATCCCCACGCCCTTTTCATCCGCTGCCTGCTGGGAACGGTAAAAACGCTGGAAGATTTTTGCCGTTTCTTCTTCCTTGATCCCCATGCCGTCATCGGCCACCTCAATACAGACAAACATTTCATAGGCTTTAGCGCTTACCCGGATCCTGCCCCCGGGAGGCGTGTATTTTACCGCATTATCCACCAGGTTCCCCAGCGCCTCTGCCGTCCACTTGCGGTCAAACAATGCGGTAAGCTCCGGCGCATGTTCCACGGAAAAGGAAATCCCTTTGGTGATCGCCGCCCCAAAGTCAATCTCCCCGACCAGCTCTTCCACGCTATCCCGCTTAGGCATCACTGCAATAATCCCGTTTTCCAGCCGGGAAAGCTTGACCAACGCCTGGATCAGGAAATCCAGCTTTTCTGTCTGGGAAGAGATACTGGAAAGAAGCTTTTTTTCCTCTTCCCCCAAAACCCCCCTTTCATCCAATAACTGGGTATAAAGCAGGATGTTTGCCACCGGTGTCTTTGTCTGGTGGGAAATATCACTGATCAGGCTCTTGATAGAATCCCTTTCCTTCACTGCCTGCTGTCTGTCTATCTTCCCCGCACGTAAAAACCGATACAGTTTTGCCTCGATCTTGGACGCCTTTTTTTCGGAAAAATCATTTTCCGTTAAAGTTCCTTCTATCGCCCGGTCAATCATTTCATCTATATTATCAAGGATCGCCGATATCTTTGCATAGAAAAAGACCACCCCGCAGATAAGAATGATCACACACGCAACGCATACCCAAAGCATAAGAATCCTCCCTATGTGATTACATCACCTTTCCCAAACATAACCAATCCCGTAAACCGTCTTGATTGGTGCTCCGCCTAATTTCTGGCGCAGCCGCCCTATGGTCACGGAAAGCGCATTTTCCTCCACGAACTCAGCTCCGTCCGTCCAGATCCGATCCATAAGCTTATCCCGGGAAAGGGTGATTCCCCGATTTGTTACCAAAAGTTTTAAAAGCTTCTGTTCTGTCTTGCTTAAGTTGACTGGCGTTTCCCCCACTTTAAAGATCATATTATCAAAATCAAAGAAAAATCCCTCCTGCTCATACACACAAGCCGCAGGCCCATGCCGCCGCATAACGGCATCGATCCGCGCCCGGAGCACCGCCAGAGAAAAGGGCTTGGTGATATAATCGTCCGCTCCTTGGGCAAAGCCGGCCACTATATCAAGCTCCAGATCATTTGCAGTGAGAAATATCACAGGCAGAGTGGAAAAAGACCGGATTTCCTTGCAGAAATCAAGTCCGCTTCCGTCCGGAAGGTTCACGTCCAAAATAATAAGGTCTACTGCTTCTTTTAGCAAAACACGCGCTTCTTTTAAGTTATATGCCTGCAAAGTCTTCGCCCCGCCCAGCGACAGGGCAATGCCGTCATTTAACGGCCTGTCGTCTTCTACGATCAAAATCGTCATAACTTTCTCCCTTACCGCCTTACTGCCATCACTTCTTCCGTAACCTCCCTCTGCACCCGGCAGGTTACCTGGATCAGCTTTTCCTTTCCTGTCTCTGACAAAAGCCAGCCGCAGATATGGAAATCATACAGTCCATCCTCGAATAAAAGATAAATGACATTTCCGTATCTTGATTCATCCACCCAAAGATTTTTCGGGATCCCGTTGTTTTCTTCTTCATTGATCAACTCCCATACCCGGTCGTTGATCTCTTCCTCCATCGCATGAAAGCTTACATGGTCAACCGTGTAATAATTGGTGGTCTGCCAAAGACTTACCTGATACCGCTCCTTATTCCCGTCATTATCAATATCACAGCTTCTATCATACTTCTGCCCCTCATCTTCCGATTCCGCCGTTCCGGGTCCTATCCTGTCCTCTGACTGATACGCATTTGCCAGCTTGATAAGCCCTTTTTCCAGATCCCGGTATTCCTCATCTTTTAGATAAGACGTCTTGATCTCCCGTCCATCCTTCCCTTCTTTTGGCGTGATGGAAAGCCAGACGCCGCCCTGAAAAACCCCCTCTTCATAGCATCCCAGGGAAACCCCGTTGTATACCTTCTTAGTAAAATCCCATGTGGTCCTTGCCAGATAATTCCTGCCTTCCCATTCCAAGAAGGCAAATTCCTCCTTAAGCTCTTCCAGCTTGTCCGTCAATTCATAGCTTCCATTCCCATATCCCTTAAATAGATGGTAATAAACACTCCCTAACGTGCCGCCTAAAAATTCGCACAGGTAAACGTCTTCTATCCCGTCGTTATCCGCATCCACCATAAGCCACACCCCGGATCCATCGTAAGTAGCTGCAATTCTTTGCATTTCATTTCTAATGGCAGGGTTATCCTCCGCCAGTTCCTTCACTTCCGCAAAATCCAGTTCCCGGTCCGAAACAAGGGGAAGCATGGCATCGCGCAGTTTTTCCCTGTCTGACAGCAGGCATCCGGACAGATATTCTTTCAGGCTCTCCGGGATTTTTTCCGCCCCGTCTAACGCCCCCTGTCTGTTTCTTTGCTCTTCCCATATCCCGCCATATCGGCTAAGCATCTTTGCGCCGTTTGTATAGACAAAGTTTTTCCGCCCTTCATCCCACAAATAACCGTCAAAATCCTCTTCATCCGCGAAATCCAGGGAACGCAGCGGATCCATCAGCCAATACCTGCACAAAAAATCCCCGTTTCCATCTTGATCTATATCAACAATCTCCATCTGCCCCGGATATAGTTCTTTTACCCGCTGGCTTGCCAATGGGGATCCATAATCCCCCTTCTGATAAACGATGACCGTTCCTGCCTCTTCCCCCGTACTGCCTTTCATCACAACAAATAAAGGCTTTCCCTGTTTACGGTTCACCCAAAAATAATACTCTCTCTGGCCGTCGTAAGAACGACTGTCCTTAACATCCTTTTCCCCGTCCGTCTGCACCAGCCCATAGTACAGGAAATCACCAAAACTTTCCACCTCGTTTGTATACGCATAGATGCTGCTTTCCCTGACATGGAACAGATGTCTTTTGGAGCCTTTTCCGGAAAAAAGAAAATACTCTTTTTCTTCTGTATCCCGGTTTTCCCCGTACATCCAACAGCCCTCTGCTTCCTTTGCCCTGCCGCTGCCAGGGATTCCATACAAAACAGAAGTGGGGAAGTATTCCCTCACTTCTGCTGCCAATTCCAATGTATCTTCCGGCATCCCGGAAATGACATAAGGCGTGATCACAATCTCATGCTCATAGCCCTCTTTATGCTTTTCCATTTCCCCATCCTCACACCAGGAATGGGTATCCAACAAAATGTATTGGGTGGCAGCGCCTTCTCCGCGTTTTTCCGCCTGCCACCCTGCCGGAAGCCTGACGGTAAGGTTTCCAATCGCAAGGACAGTTTCATCCCCATCCTTTTTCTCACTATAAGAAACTTGGCAGGGTGTGAATGAAACACCCTTTTCCCTTTTCCCGGTTCCCATACACACCAACGTGCCAAACACCAAAAACACAACCAATGCAGCAGCTTTCCATTTCCTTTTTCCCATAGCAAAAGCCACACCTTTCCTTTGAACGTGATGCTATTATAAACCGCCCTTGCATCAAACTTGCATCAAAAGTGCATCATTTTTGCATACTTTTATACTTCCAGTTCCTTCCCGTCAAGGACAGCCCGGTATAAGGTTCCGTCCTCGTGGTAGCACAATTTCAAGGAAAAAAAGGGAACTTCATTTTCCATAAGCTCCAAAAACAAAAGGTCGCCCTTCCACAGGTTCAGGCTCCTTACCTGATCCTTGGGAACCCATTCCAGCGCCCCTTCTTTACAATCCGTCAGCGTTCCCACAAACTCATCCGCAGTATACAGGCACATATACTCCGCCGGGTCATCACTATAACAAAAAGTCACAATCCCCCGGAACTGCCAGCTTGTAAGCGTCAGGCCGGTCTCTTCCTTCACCTCGCGGAGCAGACAGTCCTCCGGGCTTTCTCCGGCTTCAAAATGCCCGCCTACGCCAATCCATTTATCCTTATTTACATCATTCTTTTTGGAAACCCTGTGCAGCATCAGGTACTTTCCGTCCTTTTCCATGTAACACAGGGTGGTCAACGCACTTTTCATATTCAGCCCAGCATTTCCCCGACAATTTTGTTCACCAGCCCGCCATCAGCCCTGCCTTTTACTTTAGGCATCAACTCCTTCATCACTTTACCTTTATCTTTTCCGGATGGTTCTGTGATCCCAAGGCTTTCAAGGACCTGCTTAATCGTCTCCCTGATTGCATCCTCACTCATCTCCTCCGGCGCAAACTTCTGGTATACGCTAAGCCTGATACGACAGGCTTCTTTAATATCCTCACGGTCTTCCGGGGCAAGCTCCATGGTCTCTTTGGTCTGTTTCATTTCCTTTTTGACTACCTCGAACTCTTCCGCCTCTGTCAGATCCTCACGTTTATCAATGGCCTTGTTTTTCAAGGCGGAAAGCAGCATGGAAAGGGCATCCTTCCTTGGCTTATCCTTACTTTTCATGGCCTCCACCATCTGGCTTCTTACCTCATCAATCATACTCATAACTAATTCCCATCCTTTCATTCTTTATCGGTTACTGCTATATTTCACGATCAAAAGCTCCACGCTCATGTTATCGTTCAGCCTGCCTGTCTTGATCGCTTCTTCCGCTTCCACGCAGGCTTCCACCGTCTCCCGAAGTTCCTCTTTTTGAAACCGGGAAGCCTGGGTTACATACTTTCCCGCAACAAAGCCCGGAAGCCCTACTTTCTCCCCGATTGCCCTGCCTTGGTATCCTTTTCCTGCAAGTTCTTTTACCTGCAAAAGAAGATTAAACTGCCTGGTGATCAGAAACAAGATCCGCATAGGCGGCTCTTTTAACGCCAACAGCTCATAATAAAGTTCCAACGCCTTTTTTTGTTTCCTGTCCGCAATAGCGTTTATCATATCAAAAATGTGGCTGGAAATCCTTTTGGTGCAGATCTGCACAATATCCCGTTCCGTTATAGCATCCTGGTCCATGCAATAACAAAAAAGCTTCTCCATCTCTTTTTGAATATTTTCCATATCGGTACCGGTCATTTCCAGAAGAAAATTCAGGGCTGGCTCGGAAATCTTTTTGTTTTCCCGTTTCACCATTCCAAGCACCCAGCGTTTTAGCGTGTTCTCATCCTGAATGCCAAACTCCACGGCGCACCCCTTTGCGGATACCGTCTTATAAAGCTTGCTGCGCTTATCCACCTCTGTCTCCACAAAAAGGAAATAAACCGTTTGAGCCGGTGATTTTAAATACTCCGAAAGCTCTTCCCCGCCTCCTTTAAACAACCCCGTATTTTCCATGAGAATCAGCCTTTTTTCCGAAAAAAACGGCATAGTCTCCGCCTGGTCAATCACTTCCCCTATCGTGACACCCTTTCCTTCATAATAATGATAATTCATGGAATCATCACCGATAATGGCTTCCTTGAGCCTGTTCTTATATTGTTTGCGCAGATAGGCTTCTTCTCCATAAAGAAGATAAATATGATTCAGTTGTCCGGTTTTCATGTCCTGGTTCAAACGCTGCAATCCTGCTTCCTCCTATTGCCCCGGTTCCTCTGATACATCATTATTTTTTCGGGAACTGTCAATCTTATCCCTGATTTCTTGCATTTGATAATCCAATACTTCTATGGAATCCGCACAGGTTTTTAAAAGGCCTACGATTTCCTCCGCATTATCAATGTCCTTTTTGTATTTCAGCTTATGCTCCAAGCTTGCCCAAAAATCCATGGCAATGGTGCGGAACTGTACCTCAACCTTCATATATTTTTTTTCATTTGAAAGAAAGATCGGTACATTTAAAATAAGATGAAGGCTTCTGTATCCGTTAGTCTTGGGGCTTTTAATGTAATCCTTCCTTCCAAGAAGCGTAATATTATCCTGCTTGACCAAAAGTTCCGCCAGATGGTAAATATCATCCGGAAAGGAACAGATCACGCGCACCCCGGCAACATCCTTCAGATTTTCCTTTATACTTTCCACCGTGACCGGATAGCCCTTCCGGCTCAATTTCTCATAAATACTTGCCGGTGTCTTTAACCTGCTTTTGATCGACTCAAAAGGATTCCTGTTGTATTCTAAGGAAAACTCTTCGTTCAGCACCTGAAGCCGGTTCTCAACCCCCATGATCGCCGCCCGGTATTCCATCATCAGGCGGTTAAAAGGCTCTGCTTCCTGCAGCTTTTCCGCCTGCAGTTTGATAATCCGGTCCTGCTTTTTTAACGCCTCTTCCTGCTCCTCAACCTTCTGTGCAAGACGATTTTTCCCGGCAAACAGCTCTATCGTATTTTTAATCCGGTTCCGGACAATTGAGCTTTCAAATGGTTTATGGATAAAGTCCGCCGCCCCAAACGCAAGACATTGACTTTCAATCTCTATTGCGTTTTCACTGCTTACAACAAGTACAGGAATTTTCTGCAGCCACCCGTTTTTTTTCATCTCCTTTATTACCGCAAAACCATCCTTATTTGGCATTTGAAGATCCAAAAGAACCGCAACGATACTGCTCTGATACTTCCGAAACTTTCTAAGTGCCTTCTCCCCATCCTCCGCAATCTCGATCAGATACTCATCTTCCAGCATATTACGCAGCAATTCGCGATTCAATTCCACATCGTCCACTACCAATATCCTTTGCATACCAATACCCCATTCCTAAAAGGTTATACCTGTCACCTATTATACACCGTTTATGACAATTTTTCTACCATACTCTGTTGCATAATAAATTGTTACTTTTTACTCTTGTAAGAATCTACTGACCCACACCCTTTCCCCATCCGTCTCAAAAGTGACCGCCCCGGTCTCATAGGTGACCATCACATCCGTTCCACAGTCCGCCAAACGCCCCAAAAGCTCCTTATGGGGATGACCGTAGGAATTGTTTTCCCCACAGGAAATAACCGTGTAATAAGGGCGGCACCAATCAAGCAGCTCTGCCGGCGTGGAATAAGCCGAACCGTGATGAGCTGCTTTCAGGACGGTATACTTACCGGTGTCTTGAATTTGACCGCCTTCCTGCTTTCTTATATAAGCAGAAAGCTCCCTCTCACCTTCCCCTTCCAGATCTCCCGTCAAAAGAGCGCTGAAGTTCCCGTATGTAAGACTTAACACTGTCGAATAGGCATTGGCGTCTTCTGCTCCATACCCTTTTTGCGGATGCAGGCAGGTGATGCTCACCCCGCCCGCTTGCAGTCTCTGTCCGCGGCTGATGTATGCAACCGGAACCTGATTCCGCTCTGCCACGTCCTCCAATTCCTTATATGCATCGTTTCTTGCCTCTTTTCCAATATCCGGAAGGATCAGACAGCACACACGGATATCCCCTGTTACATTCTGCTCCAGGATCTCTTTCACCCCGTTACAATGATCCGCATCCGGGTGGGTCACAAAAACGGCGTCCAGCTTTTTCGTTCCCTGATACCGCAAAAACGGGAGCAGGCGGTATTTCCCCACACCGCTTACCGACGAACTGCCGCCATCAACCAAAAACCTGCTGCCGTCAGCAGTTTCCACATAAATTCCATCCCCCTGTCCAACATCCAAAAAGGTTACAGCCAGCTTATTACCCGGCCGCCATACAAGCGCCAAAACAGCCAAAAGGATCAATGACCACCTTGTCCAAAGAGCCAGCCTTTTTTTCAAGAAAATGACCAAAAGAAGGACCGCCATCCATAAAACCATCTGCCAGAACGCAGGTTTCCCTGCCGTTACCATATGCACCGGAAGCTTCTCATTGATCCCACACGCCAGTTCAAATATTTTAAATATCCCCTGAATCATAAGGCCAAGCGGATATGTGGCAAACGGAAAGACCACACTGGCAAACAGCAAAAGAATCCCTGCCGCCATCAGATAACTCATAAGCGGGATGATGACCAGATTTAACATCATAGACCAAACCGGAAATTGGAAATAATACCATAAATAGATGGGCAGTGTGATCACCCCCATGGTAAGCGCGGAAAGAAATAATTTCAGCATTCCGGCAGGCGCCTTTTTCTTTCTATGAAAAACCGCCCCCTTCCCTTCTGTAAGCGCCGGGGTAAGGACTCCTATTCCTAAAACACACCCGAAGGAAAATATAAAACCACTATACTCCAGATAAAGCGGCTGCCCGATCAACAAGATCACGGCTGCCACCGAAAGCGCCGTCATCATATCATAAGTCCTCTCAAGCATAACAGCCAGCATATGCAGAAAAAACATCAGTATTGCCCGAAGCGCAGACACAGAAAAACCTGTCATCGTACCATATAAAAGCAGCAAAATGGCAGCTGCCAAAGCTGACACCTTCATTGGTGCGCCGCATTTTCGAAGCACATGATAAAGCCCCATCCCAAGCATAGACACATGCAGCCCAGATATGGCAAGGATATGCGCAATCCCGTTTCTTTGGTATAACTCCTTTACCTCCCGGTCAAGCTCTCCTTTTTCCCCCAGCAGAATCGTTTTCATCAGGGCACTTTCCTTTTCCGGGAGATTTTCCGAAAGCCTGCGGGACAAAAAGGCCTTAAACCGGTAAAGGGCCTCCCCCGTTTTGCTGTATCCCACTGTTTTTTCCAGAATCATTGCCTGATTCAGGCGGTAAGAAATTCCAGATATTAGATAATAAGTATATGAATCAAACTGACCTGGGTTAGAAGCTGTCTCAAACTCCTTATAGCTTCCTTCCACTGTAACGATACTCCCCATTTCCGGCTCTGCCTGCCCACTTTTTAAGTAGCACAGAGCCCCTTTCCCAGGCGGAGAATCCCCGGACAAATTTTTCAGGTACAAAACCCGCACAGCCTGCCCTGCCTGTTGCCGTACTTCCTTTTGATATACCTTTCCGGTCACTTTCACCTTCCTTTTTTCCCCCTCATACAGACCCCTGGGAGAAAAAGGCAGCAAACTTACGGCAAAATAAAAGAAAAGGACAATCAACAGGCAAGCGGACGCCAATGGGCGTTTTCTCATTTTTACCTCATTTCTGCGCTGCTTTCTGCGCATATCAAGTTTGTGGATGCAGCGCAGACGCAAACTTGCGAGTGAAAGATTGTAAATCTTTCACTCTTATCCCCATGCCTTCCCTACGGTACGACGAGTTCAAGGTTTCTCTCAAATACCGTAGATAGATTTGTATTTTCTTTATAAGTTACATTCGAATCCCCATTAATGGAGATCTGAACCTTATTGACATTGGTCAGCTCCACCAATGAATTTGTAATAGAATAAATTGTCACATCCGATGTCACATTGTAGATCTGAGTCAAAAAAGTACTGTTTAAGTTTACATAACATATTCCATCCTGCACATTGACACTCACCACTCTCGTGCTTGGATTGATCGTGGGGTAAGCGGCTTCATTTTCGGACGGCCCTGCGATCAACTGTTCTACCACAAGCCGCTCCATGGAAATATTACTGTTGTAGACCACACTTCTTGTCACTGCAGTCAGGCCTGTTCCTTCTTCATTAGCCAGATAAAGGTTCAACTTAACTTTTTCATAGGTATTGATCTCATTTCCCGCATTATCAATAAACTGATCTGCGTTCATCACACCCACCAACGCACCGGACGCATCCATAAGAGGCTCCGAGTTGACCTGGAAAGACACATACTCGATTCCCTCAATCTGGGTCAGCGTCCTGACCAATGCTGCGCGCACCAGAATTTCTGTAATGGCAGGCTGCATCCGGTAATTTTCATCGAAATTCAAGACCAGCTGCCCTTCCGAAAAGGATGTGTCCAGCAAATCAAATGTTCCGGAAAGCGGCGCTTTATATTCCAGCTTTTCAGAGCCCACTTCCATCTGCCGCAAAAACTCCTGTACCAGCCCATCCCGATCCGTGGTTTCCGTGGCATATTCATTGATAAGCACGCCGGTTTCATCATGGTTTACATAATATATCTTATAGGTTTTTCCGTTGCTTACGCTTTTTTGCTGCCCACAGGCGCCTGCCAGCAGCAGCATCCCTGCAAGAATCAAAACAATTATCCTTCTCCTGCCTGACATATCCCATCTCCTAACGACTAAATGGCATCTTAACTTTTCGTCTGCGTTAACCCTCTAGTAAGCGGAATCTTGACCACGAAAGTGGTTCCTTCCCCTTCTTTACTTTCTACCTTGATGGATCCTCTGTGCAAAAGCACTGCATTCCTGGTGATCGCAAGCCCCAGCCCGGTTCCTCCGATCTCCCTGGAATGGGATTTGTCCACCCGGTAAAAACGCTCGTAAATCTGCTCCAGGCACTCTTGCGGTATCCCGATGCCCGTATCCGATACCTGAATGGTAAAAAATTGATGATCCGCATCTAAGGTTACTTCCACGGTTCCCTGTTCCCTGTTATACTTAATTGCGTTCTCCACAAGGTTTGTGAGGATTAGTGACATTTTAACTTCATCAACCTCCGCCACCACTTCCCGCTTGCTGACCAGCAGCACCTCCACATTATTTTTCCGCGCAATTGGCCGGAGACGTTTCAAAATAATCTCTGTAAGTTCATTTATGTCCACTGCGCTGATATTAAGCTCCGCCACCGACTTATCCAGTTTCACAATCGCAAGCAGGTCATTAATGATCTTATCTTCCCTTTCAATCTCTTCCGCAATGTCTTTCATAAATTCCTGGTACAGTTCTGCCGGAACATCCTGCTGTGCCAAAAGCGACTCCGCCAGAACTTTAACGGACGTAATGGGCGTTTTTAACTCATGGGAGACGTTGGCAACAAACTCCTGCCTGGAATCATCCAACGTCTTCATCCGTTTTAAAAGTCCATTAAACGCATCCACAATGTGTTCCGTTTCCAGATAATCCGGAACGGAAATGGGATCATCCGTATAACCTTCCTTAATCTCGCTGATAGACTTGGATACCCGGCCGAAAGGACGGATCAGTACCTGCGCCAGCAAAAGCGCAATAGCTAGAATGCAGAAAATCATAATATATTCAATGATAAGCGCCTTCCTGTTCAGGATTTCCAGCGTCATTGCAATACTGTCAGTGGATACACTGGTAAGCATGACTCCCCGTACCACCTCTGTTCCCTCCGGCATATCTTCTGCCGCCATCTTTGCGGAGATAGTCTCAATGATCGGAATCGTGATCTCAATAAACCCGTTCACCTCATCATAATTGGCCGTATTAACGCCTTTCATACAGCGGATCACTTCCTCGGAAATGATCGTCTTGCCTTCGCTGATCCCATAGGTATCCTTGACCACACGCAGGTTACTGTTAATGATCAGCATACGTCCGTTATAAAGATTGGAAAGCTGCTCCAATTCCGCCCCGATCACCTCTGAGGAATTATCCTGAAGATAGTTGTACGTGATCAAGTGATTTGCAATGATCTTAAGCTGGGTCTGTACATCAGAAGTACGCACTTCCACGGCACGGTCCTCATAATTTTCCAGGATTCCTGCCCGGATAATGATACTGGGAATAATGCCCATTAAACATATAATGATAAACAGGCGGAACTTAAGGCTCCGCCCTATTCTTAGTTTTTTTAAAAACTTAATTATTTTATCAGCCATAACAGGCACTGCCTTTCATAAATTACTTTATGCCGTGCGGTCAGTCTTTAGGCCGCCAGTATATTCAGGCAAAGTAGTAGCCCACGCCCCATTTCGTGTGTACATATTTCGGTTCCGAAGGCGTCAGTTCAATTTTTTCCCGAAGCCGCCTGATATGCACGTCCACCGTACGGACGTCACCGGGATAGTCGCTCCCCCAAACCAGCTTTAACAAGTTTTCCCTGCTGTACACTTTATTGGCGTTGACCACCAAAAGCTCTAACAATTCAAATTCTTTCGCAGTCAGATTGATCTCCTTCCCCGCCGCATACACCCTTCTTCCATCACAGTCAAGCTTTAGGTCTCCGCTTTCTATGACTCTTGCGGCCTCCTTGGGCTTAGGCGCCGTCCTTCTGATGATCGCTTTGATCCTTGCTTTCACCTCCAGGATATTAAATGGCTTCGTGATATAATCGTCTGCGCCGTACTCAAGGCCTAAGATCTTGTCCATATCTTCACCCTTAGCAGTCAGCATAACAATAGGCACACCGGAAAACTCCCGTATCTGCTGGCATACTTCAAACCCTGTAAGCTTTGGGAGCATTACATCCAAAAGAATAATATCATATTCCTTTTTACGGACCATTTCAAGGGCCTCTTCCCCATCATAGGCACAGTCAACTTCCATCCCGTCCTGCTCTAAGCTGAAACGGATTCCTTTAACGATCAGCTTTTCATCATCTACCACAAGCACTTTCTTTGCCATTTATATGTTCACGCCTTTCCCTCTATTTTCTTAACCGTTCACACCGTAATACTGTCCTTTATCTTCTGAAACAGCCCTTCCTTTATTCCCTCAACCTTCATGATATCTTCAATCTTTTGATATGCTCCGTATGTCTCACGGTATGAAATGATGCTTTTAGCCTTGCTGCTCCCGACACCCTGGAGCGTGCACAAAAGTTCCTCATCCGCCGTATTGATATTGACCAGCCCGCTTTTTTCCGCCGGGGAGACCTGCTCTAAAGACTGTTCCAAAAAATCCTGCCAGTCAGCTTCACCGACCTCTTCTAATGTTGGAACATAAATCTTCATACCATCGCAGACAAGATCTGCCTGATTCAGATAGTCTTCCCCTGCCTGCGGGGTAAATCCCCCTGCCGCTTCAACTGCCTGATAAATCCTGCTTCCAGATAAAAGTGTATAAACTCCGGGATTTTCCACAGCGCCGCAGACATGCACTACATATTCCGTAACCTCCACAGGATCTTCCCTGCTGACTTCCTGCGCTTCATCCGATTGTACAGTCTCGTCCGAAGACTGCCCCGGTTCTGTTCCCGCCTCTAAGGCCTCCATAAACTGGACCGGTTCTAATTTTTGACCCTTTTCTTCCTTCTTCTCACACCCCATGAAAATACAGAAAGAAATGACCAGAAAGCCGACTACCGGCTTAAGATATTTATTCATCGTTATCCCCTTTCCGAAAAACAGAAAGCCCCCTATAACGATTAAACCTATTGTAATGGAATTTGAAGTGATTGACAAGAGAAAACTGAAAATTTCCTTGCCATGTCCGGCAATCTACAAGCAGGCGAAACGCTCCCCTTTCTATGAAAACTGGAATACACAAAAATTTTTCAACCGGTTTGCCGCTGTCAATCGTTCTTTGCTGACAGGGAGCATTTACGCTCTTATTGGTGAAAACGGTGCCGGAAAAACCACATTATTCCGCATTTTGGCAGGGCTGTCACGGCAGACTTCCGGCCAGGCAGAAATAGCGAATGCCACTTGCGGCCGCACCGCTCCACAATCCTAAAATTCTCATACTGGACGAATATCTCGATCATTATTTCGATATTTACAGTGATCATTGTGCTATCATTGTGCTCTTGGCCGGTTCTGCAGTATTCAATCAGGCAGAGTTGTGATGAGAGCTGCTTTCACTTCCTATTATAAGCGGCATATTGCATCATAAGTCAAATGGACAATTAAAACATCTGAAATTCGGTGCCAAAATAGCATTTTTTATTAAGACTTTGCTAGTTATACTTGCTATAATAAATGAGAAGGCAAGGAGGTATACGATGAAAGACCAGAAGGAAATTGTTAAAAAAGTCATAGATTATATCGAGAAAAATTTAGAAAAAGAAATCAGCTTAGAGGATATATCAAAAAATATTGGTTATTCCAAATTCCACCTTAATCGCATTTTTACAGCGCATACTGAAATTACAATGTATAAATACTTACAAAACCGCAGGCTTACAGTTGCTGCCGAGAAGCTGGTCAGAACAGATAAACCAATAACGCAGATTGCGCATGAAACCGGATATGATTCACAACAATCATTTTCATTTGCTTTTAAACAACTATATTTATATCCGCCTAAAGTATATAGGAATATCGGAATCTATATCCCAAAGCAAAACAGGATTTCAATGTGCTATTCTTATGTCTCTAATTGCAAATTTATGACGGGAAATAGAATCAAGGAGATTGCCGCATGAATATAATCCCTTATGTTATTGAACAAACAAGCCATGGCGAAAGAAGCTATGATATTTTTTCACGGTTATTATCCGACCGGATTATTTTTCTGGGGGAGGAAGTAAGTGACGCGTCAGCCCGTCTGATCATTGCTCAAATGTTGTTCTTAGAAGCACAAGACCCCGAAAAAGACATACAATTGTATATAAATAGTCCTGGCGGTTCTGTATCAGCCGGTTTTGCTATTTATGATACCATGCAATATATAAAATGTGATGTTTCGACCATCTGCATTGGTCTTGCAGCCAGCTTTGGAGCTTTTTTATTAGCTGGCGGCACGAAAGGGAAACGTATCGCTTTGCCAAATGCAGAAATAATGATACACCAACCGGCGATTCACGGAAACGGGATCCAGGGGCAGGCAACAGATATCAAAATAGCATCCGACCATATACAAAAAAGCAAAGAACGTTTAAACTTTATTTTAGCCGAAAATACCGGAAAAAACATTGAAGAAATTTCCCTTGCTACAGAACGTGATCATTATATGTCAGCAGTTGAAGCAGTGGATTTTGGGTTAATTGATAAAATCATCGATAAGCGTTGACTTGTCAGATCGGCCTTGCAAAAAACAGGCCGTATTATTTGCAAGGCCAATCTGACATTATTTCATATCCGAAAAAGCAGCAGCTTCCTTTACCCATGACATCAGTTCATCGTCAATCTCTTTTGTTTCTGACAAGAGAATATGATGTGTCCAACGGTTAGGATATGGCTCTGTTGCGACCTCGATTCTTGGTGAATCCAGCCTGTGTCTCAATCCAATCGTTACAACAATATAGGACGAAGGACAACTTTTCTTTTTCCTTACTTTGGCAAAAGAAACGCAGGTAAATAAGTGCCTGTTATAAAATGAAATCTGGCTTTTTTGAACTTTTATCCGCACATTCTCTATCTCTTTCATAACCCTGCTCTCAAATGCTTCATATAAAGGCAGTGCATCCATATGCTCGCCAAAGAAAGAAAAAATATCTTCATTCACGACCATTCCTCCTTTCGGATTCCGCATTTCTGTTTTATCATTTATGATGTAAATTAAAGCAAACAATTGTTTTCTCTGTTTGCAATCTCTAGCGTAACTTATTTATAAGTTGCATATCCACCTGCTACCAAAGGCTCTCTGCTGCAGATTTCTTCCGCTTCCTCACGGCTTTGTGTTTTGAGGATATACATCCCTGCCATTCCCGGATAACCTTTAAATACGCCGCAAATTTCCAGTTTCCCGGCGTCATCCAGCCTTCAAATTTTCCATGGCATGTTTCCCTTCCTGTTTTATATCATATCGTATTTGCTATAGGGATAGCATATCACAAAATAATGGCAAAAACAATCATTCACACGTTCTGGAATCTTTCATATACATAACTATGCAAATCAACGTTAAAACAGTTTCAACAACAGGCTGTGCAGCAATCACGCCATCTAATTTCCAAAAGTGATTTCATATGACCACACCGGGGATAAACAATGCCGCATTCCTCAGGACTGTTATGACCAGCGACTTCACTGCTTTTCCCAACGCCTGAAAATAACTTGTCATCATATTGATCACGTTTCCGAGAACAAGGCCGATCGTTCCTTCTTTGATCAGGCCAACTGAACGGAATAAATGAACAAATCCATTTGCCAGCATGATAAAAGGAGCTCCTAAAAAGATCCATTTCAGATAATCGCAGGTATACGCAATATCGGCGCACACAGCGTTACCGCAGCAATGGCTGCGGGCTCTTTTGTCAGAGAAACAAAAAAGTATCGGCAATATTGTAGATAAGTGTTGTAAGCTGTCCTAACATTGCAGGCAGTCCGGCTCTCATAATTGCCTTGGAAATATTCTTTTCTTCATAAACTGATACCATGATTTCCAATCCTCCCTTGTTTTTTACATGATAGTGTAAAATAAAACAAAAAAACAAGACATATGTCCTGGTCAGGAAAGATTATGAAGAGAAGACGGCACCCGCTATTCATTGTCAAATGGAACGTCGGGCTATTTTCTCGGGGATATGGACATCTTTTATCCCAAAAACAGCAACATTTACGCTGAAGCCGCCGGATCCGTCAAGAAAATAGGGAAAGGAACCTACAGGCTGCTGTAGCCAGGGATATTTTACTCCCACTTAAACACTACGATCCCCACGATAGCAACCGCCATCCCAACTACCTTCCGCCACTCCAAAGGCTGCTTTTCCACGCCAAACCATCCAAGCAGCTCTATCACGTAAGCCACGATCAACTGTGCTACCACGATCAGCATAGCGGCTTTGGCAGGTCCCAACATTTCCATGCTCCTTATCACCGTATACGTAATAAAAGCGCCAATCGCCCCACCCAAAAGCATATATTTAGGTTCTACTTTAAGCAATGCGCCAAAAGATGACCTGTCTGAAAAAAGCCACGCCGCAAGACACACGATCAACGCGGTAAACTGTACAAACGCACTTGCAACCCATATTGAAGAAGATTTGGTCACCTGTGTGTTAAATACGCCCTGCACACTCATCAGCGCGCCGGAAACAAGTGCAATAAAAAAACCAATCATACAGGAAGCCTCCTTTCTATTTCTCGTTAATTCAGCTTGCCCATATGATTGGAAAATTATTCATCCGTGTATTCTTCTTCCTGCTCTGCCGGCTCTTCTTCCAGATACTCCTCCTTAAAGTCCTCCCCTGTCACCTGACGCATGGTCTGCTCGGAAAGTGATTTCAGCTTTTCATTGGCGTCCGCACCGTTCCAGATCTCAGAAAAAGCTGACTCCAAAAGTACCCAGAAATTATTGGTTTCCAACATCTTCGGCATGGAAATAGACTGCTCATACTCTGCGGCAAATTCTTTTAACCCTTCAAACTCATAATCCACATCCCTTGCCGCCGAAACCTTTCCCGTCCGGTCATACAAAACATCCACATTCTGAGATGTCAAATAACGCGCAAAATCATTTGCTTCCTGCTTATGTCCGGAATAACCGTTCACCACCACACACGCCGTCATGGAAAGGGAGCGCCCCTTTAGTTCCTCATTAATATCCGGGGCCAGCGCAATCCCGTATTCATAGGGAAACGTTCCTTCCGCCTTTGCCTGCTCAAGCATGGAAACCGCATCGGAAGTAGCCATGGTAAACACCATCTTCCCTTCCATAAATTCCTGCATGATCGACTCGTAACTGCTTGTGCCGGTATCAATGGAAAAGAACTGGTTCAGATCCTGATATACCCGCAGGCTCTTTATGGCTGCCTGATTGTAAATGTCAATCTGGGAAGTATCCCATCCTGCTTCACCGCCCATATTGACAGCGCTGCCTATAAAGAAATAATTATAAAAGATATCCGTTACATCCCACTTAAATACGCCTTCCACCTGCTCCGGCGCATCATAACTGTCCGCAAAGGCCCTGATCTCCTCAATGGTAGTCGGGAGCAGCTCCTTTATCTTCCCGTCAATCTGCTCCTTTGTAAACTGTTCCTCCCAAGTTGCGTCAGCACTCTCGGTTCCTTCTTCTCCGGAGCCCTCTTCCTGCCCGGCATCCGGTTCCAGCTCTCCGGCCTCTTCCGCTGCCCTTACCGCTTCCGCCTCCAACGCCTGTATCGCCATCTGCTCCAAATAAGTCTTATTATAAAGAAGGGCACTGGTCTCGAAATAAAAAGGGTAGCCGATCAGCTTATCCTCATAGATTGCCGCCTGAAGCCCTGTATCCATATAAAGCTCTTTAAGCGGAATGTTTCCGGAAGGCTCCACTTCATCCGCAAGCCCTGCCAGATAGGCTTTCTCCAAAGAATCATGGCCAAGGATATATAAGTCCGGCGGTGCTTCCGCCTCCAAAGATGCCCGGTTGATATTCTCCAAATATTCCGGACCGCCCTCTAAAACCGGCATCACCCGCACATCATGTGTCTCACTGTAAGCAACCGCCGCACTGCTTAAATAAGAAGAAAGCGCTTCATCCGTGTACCATAGATAAAGAGTTTCCTTCCCATTGTTAAAAACTGTATTTTCCCGTTTTTCCGTAATCTGCCTTCCCGATTTTGCAACGCCAAAGGTAAGCGCCGCAGCCACGGCGATAACCCCCACAGCCGTCAGTCTTTTTTTCAGGCTCATATTTTCTCCATTTCTATTCTTCTAAGCAGCTCTCTAAGATTGCTGCCATCTCATCCACATCTTCCTTTGTGATCACAAGAGGCGGCACAAACCTGATGATATCCGTTCCCGCATTGATCAGAATCAATCCCTTGGACAATGCCTTTGTGATGATACCGCCCACCGGCCGGTCAAACACAAGCCCCTGCATCAGGCCGGCTCCCCGCCTGTCAACGATACAGTCATATCTGCCGGCTAACTCGTCCAGCTTCTTTCCAAGGTAATCTCCCACCTCTTTTACATTATCTATTATATGGTTCTCCTCAAATAAATCAAGTACTATATTTATTGCCGCAGCCGCAAGGGGATTACCGCCGTAAGTAGTTCCGTGATCCCCGCTTACAAGGGAGTTCTCAGAAACCTTTTCCGTCATCAAAAACGCCCCTACCGGCACGCCGCATCCTAGTGCTTTGGCCGTGGTCATGATATCCGGCTTTACGCCATAGCGCTGCCATGCAAACATCTCGCCTGTCCGCCCCATGCCGCACTGGATTTCATCCAGGATCAAAAGAATATCCTTTTCTTCACATAATGCCTTGACCTGCTTCATAAAGGATTCTTCGGCCGGATATATCCCGCCTTCCCCCTGTACCGTCTCAAATATGATGGCACAGGTCTTGTCCGTCACCTGTTCTAATATACTGTCAAAATCATTCATCCTGCCAAACCGGATGTTCCCGATCATAGGCTGAAAGGCTTCCCGGTATTTGGGATTCCCGGTAACCGACAATGCCCCAAAAGTTCTTCCGTGGAAGGAATGCTCCAGGGCTATAATCTCATGGTCATAGCTGCCATCCTTCAAATACGCATATTTCCTAGCCGCTTTAATGGCGCCTTCCACCGCTTCCGCACCGCTGTTAGTAAAAAACACCCGATCCATGCCGGAAACCTTTTTTAACTTTTTCGCCGCCTCAATGGCCGGTGCGTTGTAATAATAATTGGAAGTATGAATCAGTTTATCAATCTGTGCCTTTAAGGCGTCGTTGTACCTCTCATTATGGTACCCTAACGCAAACACCGCTATCCCGGCGCAAAAATCCAGATATTGTTTCCCTTCCAGGTCGTACAGATGCACGCCCTGGCCCTTATCCAGCACGATCTGATAACGGTTATAGGTGTGAAGCAGCGCCTTTTCCGCTTCTTCTATATATTCCTGCATACTTTGCATCATTTTCCCAACCTTTCCTTTTCATCCCTTACATTTCCATTGCATGTACATCTTCATCCCCGATGATCGCCGTTCCCACACCGGAATTGGTAAAGATCTCAAGAAGCAGGCAGTGCGGAATCCGTCCGTCCAGGATATGGACCCTGTTCACCCCATTTTCAATGGCGGAGGTGCAATTGTTCAGCTTCGGCAGCATCCCGCCCCCGATCAGCCCGCCGGCGATCAGCGCTTCCGCATCTGACGCCGTAATCCGGGAAATAAAAGAGCTTTTATCATTGATATCCTTATACAGACCTTCAATATCCGTAAGAAATACCAGCTTGTCAGCCCCTACCGCCTTGGCAATGGCACAGGCCGCATCGTCCGCATTGATATTATAAGTGGCAAAACCTTCATCCAGTCCAACAGGAGCTACGATAGGCAGGAAATCTTTTTCCAAAAGATCATAAAGCACCTTGGGATTCACGTCCTTGATTTCTCCCACAAAACCGATATCCTGGCCGTCCGCATACTTTTTATCCACCGTAAGGAGTCCTCCGTCCTTACCGCTGATCCCTACCGCTTTTACACCCAGTTCCTGCACCATGGTCACAAGGCTTTTGTTTACTTTGGAAAGGACCATCTCGGCAATCTCCATGGTCTCCTCATCGGTCACGCGAAGACCGTTGACAAACCGGGCTTCTTTTCCTATCTTTCCCACCCACTGGCTGATCTCCTTGCCGCCCCCGTGGACGATGATCGGCTTAAAGCCTACCAGCTTAAGGAGCGTCACATCCTTGATCACATTTCTTTTTAATTCCTCATTACTCATGGCGCTGCCGCCGTACTTGACCACAATGATCTTCCGGTTAAACTTCTGTATATAAGGAAGGGCTTCAATCAGCACCTCCGCCTTTTTTAAAACTTCCTGCATATCCTTATCCATATCTTCTCCTTTAACTCCTGTAATCCGCGTTGATCTTTACATAGTCATACGTAAGGTCACATCCCCAGGCCGTCGCCGTCTCGCTGCCCATCTTCATATCCACCAAAACCCGCACCTCCGGCTCCGAAAGAATCTTTGTGGCTTCCTCCTCACTGTAGGGCGCCGCTTTCCCATCCTTGTAAATCTGGATTCGGTTTTCCTTCCCCTCAAAAAACAGCTCTATCTTTTCCGGATCAAAGTTGACGCCGGAATAGCCAAGAGCACAAAGTATCCTTCCCCAGTTGGCATCATGCCCGTAAATAGCTGCCTTGGTCAGGCTGGAGCATATGACAGATTTACTTAATATCCTCGCATCCTCTTTGGTTGCCGCCCCTACTACCTTGGTCTCAAACAGCGCCGTTGCTCCTTCTCCGTCTCCCGCCATCATCTTGGCAAGGCTCTCATTGACATCATGAAGGGCTTCACAAAATGCTTCAAACTCCGGCGTATCTTCCTGAATCTCAGGATTCCCCGCCATGCCGTTTGCCAGCACTAAAAGGGTGTCATTGGTGGAAGTATCCCCGTCCACGGAGATCATGTTATAGGTGTCTATAACATCCGCCTTTACCGCTTTTGTCAAAAGTTCCTTGGAGATTACCGCATCCGTCGTGACAAAAGCAAGCATGGTGCACATATTAGGATGGATCATGCCGGAGCCTTTGCACATGCCGCCGATGCGCACCTTCACGCCGCCAATCTCGATTTCTGCCGCCGCCTGTTTGGAACGGGTATCCGTAGTCATGATCGCTTCCGCCGCTTTAGTTCCGGCTTCCTCGGTATCCGCCCTGGCCCCGGCAAGTTTTTCAATCCCTGCCTCGATCCTCTCTATGGGAAGCTGCATCCCGATCACGCCGGTGGAAGCCACCAGCACCGCCTCTGCCGGAATACCCAATACCCCGGCTGCTTTTTGAGCCGTCCGGCTGCAGTACGCAAATCCTTCCTTTCCGGTACAGGCATTGGCAATCCCTGCATTGACGATGACCGCCTGTCCAAAAGGGGATTCCTCCACCACCTTTTTATCCCAAAGCACCGGAGCCGCTTTCACCACATTGCTGGTAAACGTTCCTGCCAAAACACAGGGACTTTGGCTGTAGATCATTGCCATATCCTTCCTATTTTGATATTTGATAGACGCCTCTACGCCTGCTGCCTGAAAACCTTTTGCAGCTGTTACGCCGCCTGTTATCCTCTTCATACCCTGCCTTTTCCTTTCCCATTGCGGTTACTGGTTGTAGTTTACAATATTTTCCCTGTTTAACACAAAGTCATAATAATTCAAGTCTTCCCGCTTTGTCCAGCCTATCCCTTTCCAAAAAGCATTCCCAATATCGTTTTTCATAAAGGCAATTAAGGAAACCTTGCTGATGTGCTCCCGCTCTAAGGCGTCCATACAATACACCACCATGCTTTTTCCGATTCCCTGCATCCGGCAGTCCTCACGGACGCACACATGGTAAAGGCATCCCCGCCTGCCGTCATGACCGCACAGGATACTACCTACAATCTCCCCGTCTTTTACGGCAACCACGCTGATGCCGGGATTTCTTGAAAGAAACCGCTCTACCCCTTCCCTGGCGTCATCAATGCTGCGGATGGCAAAGCCCTTGATCGTCATCCAAAGAGTGTACACGCCGTCGTAATCTTCTATGGTCATGCCTCGTATGGTTATCCCGTCCATCATAAGGAAAGTCCCCGGCTTTCCTCACAGCCAAGCATCAGGTTCAGGCACTGGATTGCCGCCCCGGATGCTCCTTTCCCCAGATTGTCGAACTGGGCATGGAGGGTTACCCGCTCTTCATTCCCCGTCACAAAAATCCTAAGCCCATCCCATCCGGCACAGGCATTCCCTGCCATCATGCCTTTTCCTTCACCGCCAAAAGGCATGACTTTTATAAACGGTTCCCCTTCATAATACTCCTCGAAAAACCGGCAAAGTCTTTCCGGGGAAGGCGAGCCTTTCAAATAATCATTATAAAGAGGTAAGGTTACTACCATCCCACTGTAATAATCCGCAACGATGGGGGAAAATAACGGTTCCCTGTTAAGTCCTGTGACCGCCTTCATTTCCTTTAAATGCTTGTGCTTTTGAGAAAGAGCATACTCCCTGGGAGAATCAAGCTCCGGCAGCCGGCCGCTGCTCTCATATTCCGCGATCATCTTTTTACCGCCCCCCGAATACCCTGTCAGAGAAAAAGCAGATACCGGATAATCACGAGACAGCATCCCCGAGGATACCAGCGGATAGACAAGGGAAATGAATCCTGTAGCATGGCAGCCCGGAACCGCCACCCGCTCTCCTTCCCTGATCTGTTTTCTATGTACCTCGGAAAGCTCCGGGAAACCATACGCCCAGCCTTCACAGGTTCTGTGTGCCGTTGAAGTGTCGATCACCCTCACCTTGTCATTTTCAATCAGACTTACCGATTCTTTTGCCGCATCATCCGGCAGACACAGGAATGTAATATCCGACTGGTTTATAAGGCGGGCCCTTTCTTTTTTTTCTTTCCTAAGCTCTTTAGAGATTGTAAGCAGCTCTATATCATCTCTTCCCGCAAACCGCTCATGAATGCGCAGTCCGGTCGTTCCTTCACTTCCATCAATAAAAATCTTTGCCTTTTCCATAACTGTTCAAATCCTTTCTTATACAATGTTCCATTATAATATGAAAGCCCGTCGTCTGCAAGACAATTAACATTTTGAGTTTCCCCATTTTTAAGACGTACCCCCGCCAGAATCCGCCAAACTAAA
>OFGG01000755.1_pt1 | contig 24979 bp, 22 predicted proteins | sample 1521701 | NCBI WGS metagenome assembly OFGG01 (sample SAMEA3504081, study PRJEB24116) | mouse gut metagenome | biome: mouse gut; feature: mouse-associated habitat; material: faeces | place: Denmark | collected 2011
AAAAGCTGACCGAAATGGGAGTACCCACACCCACCGCATACAAGCACAGCAAGGGTTTGAACTTGCAGACACCGAGAATAAGCAGGAATGACGGTATGTGGGGGATTACCACCGTCTGTACTATCCTTAAAAACGAAATGTATATCGGGAACATGGTACAGGGAAAGCAGCGGGTAATCAGCTACAAAGTGCATGAGAAGATTGCACCGCCGAAAGAAGAATGGTTCATTGTGGAGAACACCCACGAAGCAATCATTGACCGGGAAACATTCGACAAGGCGCAGCGGTTACAGGAACGGGACACCCGCACAGCACCGGGCAAGAAACAGCTTTATCTTTTTTCCGGCTTGCTAAGATGTGCGGACTGCCAACGCTCCATGACAAGACGGACGAACCGCAAGCCCAACAAGACCTATGTATATTATGCTTGCAGTACATACGTCTTTAAGTCAAAGGACAAATGCACCCGGCACGTCATAAAGGAAGAAGTCTTGCACGAAGCAGTATTGAAAGCGGTACAGGCGCAAATCTCCCTTGTGGGGGATATGGCAGAGGTAGTAAAGGAAATCAACAACACTTCTACCGTCTGCACACAATCCAAGCGGTTACAGCAGCTTTTGAAAGACCGCAGCAAGGAGCTTGAAAAACTTACCTGCGTTACAGATAACCTTTATATGGATTGGAAATGCGGGGACATAACCCGTGCTGAATATGTGAGAATGAAAGCCAAGTTTGAACAGCAGGCAGAGCAGGTAAAGGGCATAATCGCCAACCTGCAAACGGAAATTCAGCTATCAGAAAAGGGCGTGGGAAGCGACAACCCTTATCTGACAACATTCTTGAAACATGAGAATGTAAAAAGCCTTGACCGTGGGCTTCTGGTAGAATTGATTGATACTATATACGTCCACGACAACAACGAGATTACAATTCAATTTAACTTTGCCGACCAACACAAGCGTATTGTTGAGTTTATCGAAAACAATCAACATAACCTTGAACTGATAAAAGCCAACAACGCCGTGTAATGATTAGCGGCGTGTTGGTATCAAATCTTTAGGCAAAGTTGTCTATAAATCTATGCACCTTTATGCCCCAATAGCCCAAAAACACCACTTCCGACACAAAAGCTGATATCATCAAGTGCCATAACACCATTTGAATATTTCTTTGTAACATGACTAATTTCAATATTTGCTTTCATAAGCGCCTCCGATTAACTACATCTGTAGATTTATAAATTTTAATAATACGGGTTATTCGTTATAACCCGCACTATATTCTATCCCGGTATTGTAAGCCGGATAAGGATAAAAAAGTTCTCTGCTGAACCGCATAGAAAATACAAGCATGAGTACCAAAAGTACAGCCAACATAAACGCTGTCAATCCGTCCTTGATTTTTGATGTTCTTGCAGTAATTCTTTTAATTCTCCGTTTCGTTAAAAGAAAATCCAGTGCGCCTATTCCATTCCCCGGTTTTGCCGCCCGGACTGTCGAATATTCCAAAAGCCGGATAATGGCAGAAGCATACGCTGTCTCTGTGATTTTTCCCCGCAGGATTTTTATCGTGTGAAAATCGCAATCTGTTTCACAATGCAAAGAAAAATTTCTCTTGGCAATCCATGAAAGGGGATTCATCCAGTTTATAATACAAACATAATCATAGAGTCTTTCCAATAGGGCATGTTTCCGTTTTACATGTGTCAATTCATGGAAAAAAACGGCTGATAATTCATTGTCTGTCAACTGCTCTATAATTCTTTCATTCATAATGATTACCGAACAAATTACGCCAGTAACACAAATAGGATTATCCAAAGTTCCACAATACAATGTGGGTACGTTCTTTAGCGTGGTTGCCGCCGCACATTTGGTATAAATACTATTCAGCCGTTCATTGTTACAAATCTGATAACGTCTAATTGCCCGTTTTGCCAACATAAGACGTATCACATCATGCACAATTAAAACGCTGCATCCACACGCCCACAAGAAACTGGCAATGCGAAAACCATTTATCCAGTCCTGTATTTCCGGCGATATTAAAAATACATCCGGCGACAGAAATGGAACGACAAAAAATATCATGCCACAAAGAGAGAACCATAACGGCAAATTACAGCGGAGAACATGATTAACAAAAAGCGATATAACAGTAAATATACTGCCAATAGCAGATACAAAAATAACTGCATTAAAGATGTTACCTAATATCTGCATCTGTTTTCTCCTGCTCGGCAATTAAGTTTTTTAATTCGTTTAATTCCTCGTTTGAAAGATTACCATTTTTTACAAATCCCATAACCATTTTGGATAGAGAACCGTCATACACACGGCTTAAAAAATTACGGCTTTCTGCAAGCTGGCAATCGCTTTCTAACACTGCCGGATAATATAAATATCCTTTCCCCTGTCGTTTCGTAGACAATGCGCCTTTCTTTACCAAACGGGAAAGATAAGTTTGAATCGTTGTTTTACTCCAATCAGTTCCCTTTAATTTATCCAATATTTCGGGAAGTGTCTGCGGAGAATTGTTCCAAACAATTTTCATCACTCGCCATTCTGATTCTGAAATAGAAATCTGCTGTTCCATGATGCACCTCCGTTGATTGATTCTATGTAGTTTTATATATTCTATCATTAAAACTACATGATGTCAATCCTTGTGGTTTATCAATATTTGGTAATAAATGCGGGAGCGGGAAAAACTTCTATTTATACGCATTGCAAAAATATCTATAAAAAGTTGCCTATCCCTCGTTTTCGATTGATTGCTCCTATATCATTTGGTTGGTGACCGAATCCCACATATAAACAAGTGGACAAGACTCCCACTTAGCACCGTTTATAATAGCCGGATTATTAAAACAAACTTATATATAATTTTCATTTGTATGCTCAATATCCTAACGCACATCCATCTTTTCCGCCCACTGTAACCCCTCATTTTCCTTCAGAAGCCCCATGTGGTACAGTGCCTGCACACAGTCTGCATACCCCTGAATGTAAGCCCGTTTCTCCTGGGCAGACGCAAAATCCTCCAGGCGCTCTTTCATTTCCTCTGCCTTTTCCTGCTCTCCCACAGGCAGGGTTTCCAGAAACACTTCCCATTCCTGTTCTGTTTTCTTCCATGCCTCCAGAGCCGCTTCATATTCCGGGGTACGCACATAGCTCTCCCGTTTTACATTTTCCCCGTTCAAAGTTCCCAGAAACTGGGCGATCTTCAACCATACATCATTCATGCCATACATCTCCTCTATTTTACTATCTACATCCAGTATTCCCTGATCTCGCCATTATCCCACTCCTATTTTCTTAAACTTCATCTTTAGAAGTATATTATCACGCCATTCCGGTAAAATCAATTCATATACTTCATCTTTAGAAGGGAGTGTCTATGAAGATCTACTGGAACGGTACTTCCAAAAACATCATAGGCCCAAAGATAAAGCAGCTCCGCACCAGTCAGGGGCTCTCCCAGGCCGCCCTTGCAGGCCGGCTCCAGCTCCTGGGCATGGAGTGCAGCGACCTGACCATCCTGCGCATCGAACAGGGCAGCCGTTTCGTTCCGGACTACGAGGTAGCAATCCTTGCCGAATATTTCCATATATCCACGGACGAGCTGCTGGGAAAAGGGGAGACAGGACAGTAATCCTCCTGTATGCTCCCCTTTTATGTTCCCTTCATCCCTTAAACGCCTCCAGAGAGGACAGGATCCCCGCCATGGCACCTTCGTCCAGTTCAAGCTCCATCCCTCCCGGCATCTCTTCCGTTTCCTGTTCCATCTGATTTTCCATGTGCGCTTCATGGTGGTTCCCCTGCCGCTCACGCTCATCCAGCACCTGCAGCACAAAGCGCCGGATTTTTTCATAATCGAGAGGCAGCCCTACAGAGCCAGCCTCCCCCGGATTTTCCCCGTTCTGCCATGCCAGCACCGCATTGACGATATACTGGGCCTTCCCCCGTTTCATGCTGTTTAACAGCTCTGCTACCGCCACATGGTTCGGATCATTTTTATTGAACCCTATGGTCGTTACAAAAGCATTTTTCTTCCCCATGGCAGTTACCTGCCTTTCCTCTGGATCTGGTAAAGGAGCCCATAGCCTTTTGCATTGGCCCGGATATCTTCTATGAATACACAGCGTCCGATCTTCTCGGAATGCTCCAGATATTCCCGGAGCAGAAGGGCGCCTCCTCCGATAAACACCACACAGCCTGTCTTCAGGTCGATCCCACGTTCCCTGAGCGTCCCCAGCAGGTCGTCCACATAGGTCCTGGTCATTTCCCGGACTGTTTTCTGGATCTGTGCGCCGTAATCCGTTTTCTCCTCCCGGATGATCCGGTCCACATCACTGTCCTCCAGCAGGATATCATGCTCGGAATTGATGCGGGAGATCACCTTATTATACAGCGTGATCACGCCCTTTTCCAGAGAATCGCAGGCAGACAGATCCGGTTTCCCGCTGCGGATCAGCAGATAATCCAGCGTAAAGCCCCCGATATCCACCGTCACCACTTTGTTAAACTCCGATATCTTCGGATAAATGGTCATGGCAGCCGCATAGTCCTGGGGAAACGCCGATACCTGTTCTATCTCTATGGTATAAGCCTTCCCTTTGTATGTAAAGCTCTGCCGGCCCCGTCCGCTGAAATATTTCTGGAATTTCTGATACAGCGCTCCATAATGTTTTGGGGGCAGGCCAACGGGAAGCGACACCTGAAGGATGGTATCTTCTTTACAGAACGCCTGCCTTTCCGCTTCCATGGCGATCCCGAACAGCGTAAGGATAAAGAACCGGTCATCTGCCGTCTTATCCCTCATGTAAGGGATCCTCTGCTCTGTCAATGCATAATAGCGCCCATCATAATACAGGTATTCCCCCAGCGCAGGCCTGCTGTCACTCTCCACCAGGCCGGAGGTAAAGATGAACTGCTCTGTCTTCATATTGCGGTTCCCATGGTCTATGGGTATCATCATTTTCTGGTACATACTCCTCGTCTCCTTTTCTTTTATTCCCGCGAGCAACGAGCCAAGCAGCCGCACTTGTGCGGATATTTGGCGACTGCCGCGAGGGTGGAATACTCCGTAGCTTGCTGCGGGGTATTTCACTTGTTATATACGCACAGATTAAGTAAAAGCCAACAACTTTTTACACATTCCGCAGATTTTACTTATTGTCTGCATAAAAAAGGGAGTGGAACCCCGTTTCGGGAAGACCACTCCGGTTCTCATATATTTTTTGAACTCTCTTTTTTCTTCTGTTCCAACCCATACAGGTAATCATCCACGCCTTTGACATGCTCCGCCCAGTCGCCTTCCACGTCGCAGTCCCAGGTCAGCATCTTCATGGGCATCCCAAGGTCCTGGCAGATCTCTGCGAGCTTATGGCAACCCCTCTGGATATTCTGCCGTTTGATGCCCTTCTTTTCGCATGGGATGCGCTCCTGCTTCCAGTTTTTCCGGTAAGTTTCACAATACCTGCATTTCTCATTGTAGTCGCCCCTGCAGACCGGCTTTAGCAGCTTGTCCATGTCGTAGGCCTCATACACGAACTCCGTGCCCAGAAGTTTCATTTTCTGGAGAAACGGGGGAAGGTTCGCATACTGGTTGGCTCCCGGGACGCAGCCGAAGGTCCTGCCGGATAATGCGTGGGCAAGGTCCCCTTTCAGGGGCCCCTCCGTGATAAAGACCGTTCCGTCCCCCGGCTTTCCTGCCAGATGGGTAGGGCTGCCCGAAGAGGTCCCCATGGGATAGTTGGTACTGGAGAGCCACATATACTTCCTGCCGTCACGGGGATGGTCCAGGCGGATCTGGATGCCAACGATCAGGCCGTCCAGGTTCCGCACAGGCACCATAAAGCCCGAAGACTTTGGATAAAAATGTACGCTCCATCCACCGTCCTTCTCCTGATAGAAACCCGGAACGCCTTCCACCGTGCACCCACTTTCCAGCAGGCGCTCTGTCAGCTTCCGGAAACCGAAGACCGGCGTACTCTTGTAGCCGTTTTCCTCTATCTGCCCCATGGTAAACCCTCTTTTCAGAAGATTTTCTTCATGGGGCCTGGCTAACGGCAGTATGGAGAGCAGCATCGCATAGGTTTTGTCCTTTACTTCATCCGCCGCCTGCGGGACATTGGGTATCTCCAGTTCTTTTGGCGGTATCTTCACCTGCCTTACCCGGTATTCCGGCGCTTTTTCATTCCGTCCCAGTGCTTCCTTGATCTCCCTGCATGCTGTGCCGTTATCGACACCATAAATCTTCCCGTACAGGGAAAGCATGCCGCCGCTTTCCCCGCACCGGTTGCATTTGAATACGTTCTTTGTCAGATTCAGGTTCAGCTTGCCCTTGTGTTCTCCGCAGAAAGGGCAGTCCACATCCAGGCTCGCCGCATTCTTATGCCTCACATGGAGGTTTAGAATCCCGGCCACCTCCCGGATGGTAAATGGTAAATCCTGATACAAGCCTCTCCTCCTTTCTGCAGTCCGGCTTTTACACCGGACTGCTCCTCTTTAACATAAGGACAGCCCGTAACGTGTGCCATCCGTTGTTTTTTTACTGTCTCCTCAGCCTGCCCGTCCCAGTGCCGCATCCAGCAGGAACTTTGCTGCTGCGCGGAGCAGGTTGTCGGGCCCGCCGTAGGAGCTGATATACCATTCCAGCGCTTTGGGCTTTTCCAGTGCCAGCTGGCCCAGTGTCTTCCCCTTATGGTATCCCATGGGGATGACCACCGACGCTGCCGTATCCCGGTTCAGCTTCGCATAGATCTGCTCCACAGGCATTTCCCGGCTGATCCCGGTCTGGTTCGTCCCTCCCTCCCGGTTTCCGGCAGCGCCTGTTCCCTGTGGTACATTCCCGGTGCCTGCCGCACCACGGCTCTGTGTCTGTGCAGCCTGGGGACGCTTCCCGCTGTCTCCTGCAGGGGCTGCCGGCGCTGGCTGTGGGTTCTGCTGCATGGCAGGCGGCATTCCCATGGACGCTCCTGCCTCTTCCGGCATCGGGATATACTGTTCTATCCCATACTGTCCGGGGATATTTGCATCTTCTTCTGACGCTTCCTGCATAATGCCGGCTCCGGCTGTCTCTTTTAAAATCTCTGTATTCTCCTCTTCCGGTATGCTTCCTCCCTGAAGCATCCTGCGCTCCATGGGGGCTTCTGTTACCTCCGGGTCCAGGTCTCCTTCCCGGTCTGCAAACTGCAGCCCGAAACCGGCATCCGACAGGGCCCTTCCTACCGCGGCAGTCTCTGCCAGCTCCACATATTTGTTCCCGAACTGGGTATCCGCCGTCATGTATTTCTGCGCCAGGGCATTGGAGATAAAATTATCCGGCTCGTCATTCCGGTTCAGGTACACCCTTGCTTCCACAATGGCTACCTGGTCCGTCAGCTTCAGGATATGTTTTACGATCTTGCCCTCCGGGTATTTCAGGCGGAACCAGAGCTTGCGGAAAGCCACATCCAGATAATACCTGGCAGGCTGCCCCTCATCCTGGATCGTCCGCATATACCTTCTGGGATCGAACCCTTCCACCCTGTTCAGCTTCTGTATCTCTGATACTTCCTCATACATGGATCCCATATTCATTGTCATTTCGTTCATTTGTTTCTCTCCTTTCCTGTAGGAAGGGGATCTGTAAGATAAATATCCGCCTCCCGTGTTTTCCTTGAATTTTCAGGATACTTTTTTCAGTGAGAATGTGAACTGGCCGTCGCTGCCTTCCACAAACTCCATATTTCCCGGCAGGCAGGTTTCTTTCACCATCTCCTCCGCTATCCTGTCCTTTTCTGTTTCCCTGACACGTTCTGCAGTTTCTTCCATTCCGGGGCGCTGTGAAAATCTCCAGCGGTTCAGATGATAGAACGGCGTATACCACACATCATTATCCGGATGGAGCATGGGCTTTGCCAGCGTGTCCCCAACAATGACAACCGCAGGGCATCCCAGAAGGGAAAGCTGGATGTAACACATCATGGCCGCTGCATGGTCAATGTCCTGGGCCACAAACAATACCTGCTTCTGATAGTTGATCCCGTACTTTTTCGCTGCATTGGCAAATGCGATCAGCATGGCGCCTGCACCGCAGGCTGGATCGTTCACGCTGATATACCCCTTCTTTTCCAGCTCTTTTTCCATATTTTGTCCGGCAAACGGTATTTCCGCCATAAACCTGCTGATGTCATAGGGGGTAAAAAACTGCCCCTTCTGCTCCTGCTGAAGGTTCAGATCATGGTAGAGGCTCCCCAGAAAGTCCTGTTCCGGATTGTCTTCCAGCGCCAGCGTAACGAGCGCCATCATCTCCGGAAAAATCTTCTGTTCCTCCGTTGTATATCTGCCAATGACCGAAAGGTACTGTTTTTCCCTTTCTTCCCGCTCCGGCACCGGAAACACGTTTGCCAGGGCCGCCGCAGTCAGATACAGGAAATCATTCCATATCTGCCATCTGGAATACCGGCTGGCATGCCGGTTGATGAGACTGCAGAATTCCTTTTGATAATCTCTTTTTTTCATGTACATAACCTCTTTCGCATCTGTCACATACAGGCGGAAGCTGTTTACAGATTCATTACCATCTGCCGGTATCCGTCTTCCTCCGGCAGGGCTTTCTTTTTCTCCGCCAGTCTGTTGTATTCCTGTATGACACGCTCTCCCAGACGGGTATTGCGCCGGTCACATTCCGTATTATGGATCGCCATAGCCACCGCCCTTTTATCCCCCACAATCAGTACCTGAGCCTTTGCCCTGGTAACGGCTGTATAGAAGATATTCCTTTTGAGCATGCCATAAAAGGCTGTGATCCACGGAAGGATTACGACCGGGTACTCACTCCCCTGGCTTTTGTGGACTGTGGTCGCATAGGCATGCTCCACCATATCCATCTCATCGCAGGTATAGTCCACGCTCCGCCCGTCTGAGAAGGTAAGCTTTGCCTTCCTGGTTCCTTCCTCATCCTCATAGATTTTCGTTACATAGCCGATATCGCCGTTACTGACCTGTTCCCTGTTTTTGTTATGGATGATACGGTCCCCGGTGCGGAAGGTATGCCCTCCGGACTGGAGCTCCAGGCTGCCGTTTCCTTTCCGGCTGCAGATTTCCCACAGCCGTTCATTCAGGGAATTGACGCTGGCATCCCCTTTCCTGCGGTACGGGGACAGTACCTGGACCTGCTCCATCCCGTAACGGTCTGCACAGGTGCGGTACAGCTCCACTACAAGGTCTCCCGCAGTCTTCGCATCTTTTGCCGGGATAAAGGTGAAGCCTTCCCCATAATCCAGGGAAGTATTGTTCTCCTGCATCCGGTGTGCATTGGTGATGATCCTGCTGTCCTCTCCCTGGCGGAATACCGTGTCAAGGACTGTCACCGGAATCACGCCGCACTGTACCAGCTCCCGGAACACGTTGCCGGGGCCCACGCTGGGCAGCTGGTCGATGTCTCCGACCAGGACCAGGCGGCTCCCTTTCCGGATATGGCAGAAAAACTCATAGGACAGGCGCATATCGGACATGGTAAATTCATCCGCTATGATAAAGCCTGCCTCCAACATGCCTTCCATTTCTGCACTGTCATCATCACCGGTAAGCCCAAGGGCACTATGCATGGTCATGGCTTCTGTGTGCCCTGTGCTCTCCGCCATTCTCCGGCTTGCTCTTCCCGTAGGCGCTGTCAGAAGGACGTCCGTCCCTCCCAGCTTCTTATGGATATGGAGCATGACCTTCTGTACGGTGGTCTTTCCTGTTCCCGGCCCTCCGGTGACAATGGATACCAGATGGGTAAATGCCTTCCGCACCGCATCCTCCTGTCTGGCGGACAGGGTAAGGGAAAGCTCCCGCTGGGCCTCCTTCAGAAAGATATCCAGTCCTGCCGGCACCGCACATTCCTGTGCTAAAAGGCCTGCAATCGCCCTGGCAGCACCACATTCATACCCGTACTGCTTCGCCGGGTACAGCGCCCCTTCCGTATAGTAGAGGTGCTTTTCCTTCACCAGATGATAAAGTCTCTGGTAAACCTCCAGCTCCGTCACGGCTTCTTCCCTGCAGCCGGTATTCAGCTGCTTATAGACTTTCTTCTGAAATACCTGCTTTTCTTGATAAAGGTTCCCCAGCTGCAGCTCCTGCTCCATGCAGTAATCAATGCAGCCGTCGATCCGCATGGGATCATTTAGGCGGCATCCCGTAGCCCTGGCGATCCTGTCAACGGTCAGGAATCCGAATCCGCTGACGGAGCAGAGGGCGAAGGGCCGGTTCTTTACTGTCTCCAGGGACGCATTTCCAAAGCATTCATAGATCTTCTGTATCTTTTTAGGGGTAACATCAAAAGGCGCCAGATGCGCCGCAAGGTCACGGACCGTCCGGCTTTCCTGGTAGGAATCCAGGATGGCCTCCAGTTTTTTCTGCGTGATCCCCCGGATCTCCAGAAGGCTGTCCGGATACTGCTCCATGATGTTAAAAGTCCTTGTCCCGAAACGCTTCACGATCAGCTCCGCAGTCCGCGGTCCGATCCCTTTTATCATCCCGGAAGACAGATAGGACTGTATCCCTTCCTTTGTCTGGGGCCGGATCTCCTGCCAGCTGTCTGTCTGGAACTGGAGTCCATATTTCCCCTTGATCCATGATCCCTGCAGGTCGGCTTCCACCGCATCCGTGTCGGGCAGGCTATCCCCCTTTGCGGTGAACTCTGCGCCCGTCCCCGTATAATGCGGATCCTTTGCCTCCTTTGGTATCTCCTCCATCGTATGGAATACAAAGACACAGTATCCGTTATCTTTGTTGCAGAATATTTTCCTCACAAATCTGCATCTCATCTGTCCTCCTCCTTTCCTCTGTCCTTACCAGGGCAATCCCGTCCGGGCGTTCCCAGAGACTGTATACCGGGATACTGCAATCCCGTGCTGTCCTTATCTCTCCTTCCATCCCGCTGCTGATGCGGTTCCCGCAGACGATCACCGCCCGGCACAGCTTCAGCACGGATATGCCGAATGCAAGGCAGATCTCCCGTTCCTCCGGGATCCGGTCATCCAGATATGCCGGAAGGACGCTGTGGGGCGCAATGGCCCGGCAATGAAACTGCCGGACCACAAGCTCCGCATACTCGGATGCTTTTTTCATGTTCTCCCTTATCTGTTGCTCTGTGGGCGCAGAAAGCGGGGAACAGATGTATACCAGTTCATTTTTCTTTATCATGCTGCTCCTTTCTTCTTTACGGAAAAGCGCCTGCTCTCCGTTGTATTTACATAGTCATCATAGATATCCGGGTACTGTACTTTTAAGCGCTCCAGTCCCTTTTTGTCTATGCCAGTGCGGTAAGCCGGGTTATAGGAGACAAGGTACTCTACCGGTCCGTCCTTTAAGATGCCGGAACAGCTTACCCCCAGTTCCTCCACGATCCCCGCAAAGGCCTCCTTCATCAGACCATCCAGCTTTTTGGCCTCCCCTTCATGCTGTGCCTTTTCCTCCTTCAGCTTAAGATACCTTTCCAGGCTGAGGATATGCTTCCGGTCAAGTTTTACCTGATCCACATCCTTTTCAGCGGGGCCGCAGTGCCTGCGGATGCTCTCCAGCACCAGGTCCGGTTTCTCCGTATAAGGAGGCTCCACGCCTTTTTCCACGTTCTCCTGCCAGAAGAATTCCTCTTCTGCGATCAGATCCTCCTCGATATCCAGGTCACGCTCCACGCAGCGGATGATAAACTCGGATTCGTTGTTCCCGTACAGGCAGGCAAAATATACTTTATCCAGGTTCATGACTGCCATATAGTGCCGCCCCTGATACTCATAATTGGCCGGGACCGAATCATTGCTCCATTTATTCTGGCAGTTGTAATTGGTGGTCTTACATTCCAGTATTCCTGTAGTTCCGTCCGCAAACTCAATGAAATAATCCACATCCGCCAGCATAAACGGATGCAGCGGATGCTGGAACATCTTCCGGACAGCATAGACCCTGAATCCGGTCTTCCGGGAAAATATTTCTGCTACCAGCTCCTCCAGACGGTGGCCGACTTCCTTTGCCACCCAGTTGTCCTCTTCCTCATCCATGACCGGCTGGATGCCACGTTTATCATAGTACAGGTCACGCTTCGTATGAAACGGCGACATTCCCATGACTGCGGCAGCGTCGCTCCCGCCGATTCCTTTGCGGCGCCAGGAAAGCCAGTCCTCCCGGCTTAAATTTTCCGTATCTACCAGTACCGCCGCCTCATAATTTAAGTTCAAACCCATAAATGCTCCTTTCCCGGCAGAAAAAAGAGAAGGTCATGCCCTTCTCCATCCTGCCTGCTGTATTTAACTGTTATTCTGTTCCTGTGCCGCTTTCTTAGCAGCGCTGCGCTTCCGCCTGGCTGCCAGGATCACGGCATCCTCTCCCACATCCTCGTCTTTCCTGTGGTTTTTCTTCCTGCATTTCTCAATCGCTGCTTCCCGGTCATACCCGATCTGCTCCGATATGAGCTTCTGGATCTTCAGACAGCGTTCGATATGCAGCTCATACCGGATCCGGCCGCAGACATCCATCTGCTCACCTTCCTCCTCCAGGTATTCGGACAGGAGCCCGGCATAGTCTGCCAGTGCATTGCAGATGACGATCAGGTCTCCCTGACAGCTCTGCACGCAGTCAAACTTACCCCGCTCCAGATGATAGTAGCGCACCGGGACCCCAGCTTCCTCATCCTGGATAACCTCTCCTGTAATCTCCACTGTCTCCCTCACCATTTGTATTCCCCCGGAATGTCATAGTCTGTCCAGTGGATGGATAAAGCCCTTGCGATATTCTCCTCCATCCTGGCAATCCTGCTTCCTTCCTCTCCTTCACAGGCCAGCATGTACAGTACCTCGGAGATGCCGAAATAAATCTCATGGGCCGTGCAGGGATCTTCCCCGTACTGGGCCCGGAACAGCTCTACGGCCTCCGCCTCGTATTTCCTTGCGATCCCCAGTCTGTCCATGACGCCTTTCATGCAGTTGACCGGATTGGAGATTTCCGTCGAAAGCAGCTTTACCAGGTTCCCGGCCGCCAGCTGGTACTTTCCATAAAGCATCTCCAGCTGTTCGTCAAAGTCGCTGATGCGCGTTCCGTTCCTGTGGCCGAGCCGCAGCGGGCTCCCCAGGTTGATGGTCGTGTTCCCGTTTCCGGAAATGAGCATGGGATAGATGTTCGCCCCGCCTGATCCGGTATCCGAGGTTGTGATCCGCACTGCGGGCTTCATTTCCTCCGGTTCCTTCCCATGCAGGCGCAGTTCCTCCTGATACGCCTCCAGAAGCTTATCCTCCCCGGACAGCTCCCATAAGGCAGATGCCATGTCATGCTCATAAAATCCTCCCAGCCAGGTGCAGCCCTTAAATTCCGTATTAAAATATTCCACGGAATGCATAAAGATCTGCTCCATGTTCAGCACTGCATAGTCATGGCAGTCTCCGCCCAGCACGGCGCTCACCTTTCCTTCCGATATGCGCAGGAGTGCTTCTCCCTTCGCCACCTTCAGGCAGTCGTTCAGGATACGCGCATAGACGTTTTTTTCCACCCTGCGAAGCCCAGCCCCGGAAATGCCTGCCCGGTCAAGGATGCTTTTGATCGCACAGCACCTCACCGGATAATACTGGTTCCTTACTTTCAGGAGAAGCCCTGTATTCAGGATGGTGTCTGTGATGATTCCCTCATCCAGTCCTTCCTCGGCATACTTCTCCCGAAGCTCCTCTGCTACCCTGCTGTCATCAGTGATGGGCACCAGACGCAGGTTTTTGGATTTCTTCCGTTCCCAGAAGGAATTCCTCCCGATGCTCTCAAGGCACTTCAGAAATTCATCCTGCTTTGTGAAGACGCCGCAATAGCTGTCTTCAAAGACCTTTGTTCCACTCATGTTTCTTTCCACCTTTCTTTTCTCTCCGTTTCACGGATGATTTTTTATCCAGCCGCTTATGCGGGCAAAGCCCATCCGGGCATTTCTGGTATGTTTACGGCACAAAAAAAGGAATGGTCCCATACAGGCTTCCATTCCTTACTGCGTGTGGCTCTCCCACAAATCAACTTTCTGTCTCCGGCATCTCTGTCGGAAAACAAAAAAGTGCCAAAAGACTGCCATGCCGCATCGGAAAAATCCTCTGTTCTTCCTGATGCCCGGACAGCTCCTGACACAAAATACAATCATAAACAGCGTATGCATCCCGGTCCCTCCCTATAGGGCGGCACCGGAACCTGCGGTTTACGAAAAGCCGGCAGACATATCGGGTATGTCCTGCCCCTCCCCGTTCCCCATAACAGGTCTCGCATAAAAATCAATTACGGATTTATCTTAGCACAATATCTTGTATCATGTCAACTCGATAATACCATATCTATTACTTTTTATCTTTTTCAAAATATTTTCAAGTATTTTCCTGCCAGACGGGTATTTCTGTATATAACCTTCTCTGAGCATCCGGATGAGGTTTTCCGCTCCTTGAAAACTGAAGAGCTTACGCCATCATGTATATGGGTTCTGATGGCCGGGTTCCTGCACAGGGTATGCCCGGCCCAGATGAAATCGCACACAGTGCAGCCAGTCAACGCGGCCGGGGAGGGCGCAGGAAACGGTGGTGGAAGGTATGTGTAAATAGATACCCGTACACTTTTTATCAGATGAGGTTTTTTATTATGGATATGAAACAGAAAGAATTAGGCAGTTACGGAGATTTCCGCAAATACTCCGTAGAAGAGATTTCTCTCATGCTCGGAATTGGAAAAACAAAGACCAGAGAAATGCTGCAGAGCAGATTGTTACCCGTTACTAAAATCGGCCGGGACTATTTTACTTCCAAAACAGCAATACAGGAGTTTTTATCAGATAACGTGGGAAAAGAACTATTCTTCTAAAGTCAGAATTTCGTTGTCACCTATGCATTTCTATAATATAATGAGGATGCGATAACACTGGCTTTTTCGCAATAGAAATAGTTCTTTTCGTAGAAAGGAGCAAAGTCTATGTCGAATCAGACCACCACAAAAATCCGTCGAAGTAAAGGAGACGGCACAATTTTCAAAAACAGCAAAGGGAAATGGATCGCACGCTACACAAAGAAAGGAGTGACAACGAAAGAATTTTCAGGTAAGACAAAGGCAGAGGCCAAGGCTAAGCTGGATGAATACAGATTTATGGTTCTGTCCGGAGAAGCTGTAAACACAAAACTGACCGTTGCTGAATATTCTAAAAAATTTCTTTTTTACAAAAGTCAGCAGGTCCTGCGTAAAAAGCTGAAGCAGACTACCTATGATCGGATTGAGCGTACTTTTGAGTGCCATATTGAAAAACATCCGATTGCTCAAGTGCTGATGTGCAATTTAAAATCCAGGGACATCCAGAACCTGCTGGATGAACTGCAGCCAAATTACAGCCTCTCAACAATCAATAAGGTTTATCTTTTCTTACATTCCATGATCAAACATGGAAAAGAAGAAAAAGATTTTCCCGAATCCTATAATCCTTTTGCTACAGTGGAACTTCCTGACGAAACTGCTGTAGGCAAAAAAACCAAGGAGATACAGATACTTCCGTTAGAATGTCTTGAACGGTTTAAGGAAATCGCTCTGGGATATAATCCTGACGGCACTCTCGCATACCGTTATGGGCCAGCACTGGTTTTCGCCCTGAATACAGGACTCAGGGAAGGAGAACTGCTTGCTCTCTCAAAAAACGGAATCCTGGCAGGCGAAGATGGACGGAAAAGGGTTCATATCTCCGAAACTGTAAGTATTGTCAAAAACAGGGAAGAAAATGCACAAACCAGATCCACACAAATGATAACACCACCCAAGTATCCCCGCAGCGACCGCATAGTTCCGCTAAATCGGGAAGCTGAAATGTGTCTGGAGCTCATGCTCAATACTTATGAGCCGAACAAAATCCGAAGCGATTTTATCATAAGTACGAAAACAGGGAATATCCCTACCAAGAGGAATATCCAGCTTTCCCTTGATCGCATTTTGAAAAGAATTGGCGAAAAGCATTATGGCACTCATGCCATGCGCCATACTTTTGCGACACGGCTTCTGAGTAAAACTTCAAGCCACCAGGAAATCAAAGCTGTCGCAGAGCTGTTAGGGGATGATTATAAGGTTGTTGTAAAGACTTATCTACATACAGATGAAGACGGGAAACATAATCTGGTAGATATGTTAAATGATTAGGTTCTACATTTGGCAACCACCTTATAACCACTTTATGACCACCTTATGAACCAATTTTATTCGATTTTAAACGGTTTTAAACAGAGCATCAAAATTTTGAAAATTTAATGAAAATGAGGAAAGAACTGACCAGAGGCAAGGGTGTAAAAGTGTCATGTCAAAAATCAAGACAAAGGAAAAACCCCGAAAAATCAACGTTTTTCGAGGTCTCCGAAGAGGCGCAGACCGGATTTGAACCGGTGAATCACGGTGTTGCAGACCGACGCCTTACCGCTTGGCTACTGCGCCATATTTAATTTTTTTGACTGTTGGAAGGCGGTGAGCAAGGAGTTGCAGACCCACGCCTTACCGCTTGGCTACTGCGCCATATTTCTTAAATTATATCAAAACAGTAAATCACCGTCAACCTATTCTTCTATGTAATTTACCGCTTTAAATGACTCCGACGGGAATCGAACCCGTGTTACCGCCGTGAAAGGGCGATGTCTTAACCGCTTGACCACGGAGCCATTATTTCTGATTGCCAAATGAGCAACCTCAACATTTGATATGATACCATGTTTTTACTCATTTGGCAAGGAAAATAATTATTTCTTTTACATTTTCTTTTACATTTTTTACTGCAATTCTCTCAGGCCTATTTCTCTATGGACTCGGCCTGCAGCCTGTCAAATTCCGCCATGCATTCATCCACTGCGGCACCGTTAAGCAACTCCCTTACCACAAGGCAGATATTCCCCCACTGCTCCATTTTCATGCTGGCGTTTGCGCCAAGCACATATACATTTTCCTCTATCCTGTCATTTAAAGGTTTTAATGCCGGTATACATTCCACTTCTACATTCTTAGACGGAGAAATGACCTTATTGGTTTCCGCATAAACCTGAAGCGCTTCATCGGAAAGCATCACATCCAAAGCAGCCATTGCATCATCCCGGTGCTTTGCATTTACGCCAACACCAAACCCTGTCATCGCCACCACCGGCATCTGTCCCCTGCTGCTTGGGAATCCTATGACCAACATTTCGAAATCCGGGTTTCCGTACGCCGTTTCCGCATTTGCCGCACCCCAATAGGCCATCACGATGGGTGTTTTCTGCGCCAGAAAATCTTCCCCTTCACCTTCTATGGCCTCACTCACATAAGCCTTTTGGGTATCAATATAGCCCTGATCAATCATCTCCTGAAGAAATTCAAAACCAGGTCTCATATAATCACTATATTTGCTTTCCCCCTTATTTAATGCCGCAATCTCCGCCTCCGCGCCGCCGCCATTGTACAGATCCGCATATGCTTGAGCAAGGACAAAAGTTTCCAGCCACCACCGATTTGCCCCCACCGGCGTTTCTATTCCATTTTCTTTAAACACTCTGCAGCACTCCAAAAATTCCTCAGGTGTTTCCGGCAGGTTGAGCCCTAATTGGTCAAACATGTCTTTATTAATGAACAGGCCATATGCCACAACCTCCTGTGGGATTGCCACTAATTTCCCGTCAATCATATTTGCCGTCTTTACAACATCCCGCAGATTTTCCGCACACGAAAGACCTGACAGATCCATCAGCTTTCCTTCTTCTCCTAATTTCTGGATGGTATCCGGGTTCATCAGATAAATATCATCCATATCGTTACGTGCCCTGTCAAGCGCCACGTCATCATATGTTTTATCCTTATGATCTTCTGCCGTATAAGTAATATACCCTACGCTGATACCCAATTTTTCCTCTGCCATAATGACAGTTTTATCCGTTGCGCTCCTTGCAACATTATCTACGTTAGCCTCCGTTTTTTCCATTGGGCTGAACATATTTACAACACGGCCCTCATCCTCTTTCTCTATAACCAGATTATTTCCCGTTCCACTCCCTGCACAAGACGTTGTTAGAAAAAATAAAATGACGGTAATAAATGCTGCCGCTATCTTCATAATACTTTTAGCCGAACACATCTTTCTTTTTACTCCTTGTTCTTAACATACTGCTTTATAACTTGCTTTAATAATTCCACATCAATCGGTTTTGCCAAATGAACATTCATCCCGGCATTTAATGCCTCCTTTTCATCTTCCGCAAAGGCATTTGCGGTCATCGCTATAATCGGGATTGTTCCCGCATCTTTACGCTCCAAAGAGCGAATCGCCCTTGTAGCGTCATGCCCATTCATTATAGGCATCTGGACATCCATCAATATTGCATCAAACTCACCCTCCGAAGAACCTGCAAAGCGTTCCAATGCTATTTTACCATTTTCTGCGATTTCACAGCTTGCGTTTTCCATACCCAGGACTTCCTGCAGGATTTCTGCATTAATCTCATTATCCTCCGCCGCAAGAAAGTGAAGGCCATCTAGCGCATTCTCCACATCCGCTTTACCGCTTTCTCGAATCACTCCTCTTAATTCCTGGATTTTATCTTTCAACGCAGACATAAAAAACGGTTTGAACAACGTTCCAGTATTCTCCATATGAAGTGCCTCGTCCAGGCCTTCTGCATCATAATCTGCCAGAAGCAATACTGGTACCGAACCTGGAACAGCTTCCCTGATTCTTGAAAGTTCTCGTGTGCCTGCTCCATCTGCGGGATTCCAATCCAACAGTATTACCTGGTACTTTTCAACACCCCTGCCGCCATCCTCTAGCATAGAAAGCGCTTCCACTGTGCCGGATGCCCTATCTACTGAAATATCCATATCTTTCAGCAGCATTTGGATATTTGCGGCATTTTGTTCATCACCATTTATTGCCAAAATATTAGTAATCCCACTTTCTTCCCAAAATTTTTTATCTGCCTGCCCATCAGGTATCCGGAACTCCAGCTCTACCCGGAAAAGGCTCCCTTTATCCACCTCGCTGAAAACGTCTATTGTTCCGCCCATAAGCTCCACGATATTCTTTGTTATCGCCATGCCCAGTCCTGTACCCTGAACCTTATTCGTTGTACTGTTTTCCGCCCTTGTAAATGCATCAAAAATAGTCACCAGATATTCCGGCGTCATCCCGTACCCGTTATCTTCCACTTCAATCCTGATATGTTCAAATTGGTTGGAACGCTGTTTCAGACCAATAATACGAAGCCAGATATTTCCCCCTGCCTGTGTGTATTTTACCGCATTGGAAAGGAGGTTGATCAAAATCTGATTAACCCTGGTCTCATCTCCCAACAGATACTCATGCTTAACGCCGGTTACTTCCACGTTAAATATCTGCTCTTTCGCTCTCGCCATCGGACGGATTATGGCATCTACGGAAGACACCAAATCATTCAGCGTAAACTCTTCTACCGTCAACACTACTTTGCCGCTCTCAATCTTGGACACATCCAGCACGTCATTAATAAGCCCCAGCAAATGTTGTCCGGAAGCCATGATCTTTTTCGTATACTCCCTCACTTTATCAGGATTTTCCGCATCCCTTGCAAGCAAAGAGGCAAAGCCCAAAACCGCATTCATCGGCGTACGGATATCATGAGACATATTAGAAAGAAACATCGTCTTAGAATTACTTGCAATCTGCGCCGCCTGCAATGCCTCCGCCAACTGCTTATTATATATCTCCCTTTCCGCCTCCCGTTCTTTTCTTAACTTATTCTGCTGTCTTTGGTTAAAGTAATACAAAATACAGCAGGAAAAAAACGCTATCAGCATAACCGCAACAACAATGAAAATATTATGGTTGACCGCTCTGCCCTCCTGCTGAATCGCCTCTATTGGCACATAACCAATCAGATAAATTGTTCCTCCATTCACAGACCACATATAACTCAATGCGTTTTCATTTCTGATCTTATGGTAAAACATTATGTTCTTTCCACTTTTCAGGCATTCTGAAACCTCTTCCAAAAGCCCTTCATCCTTAATATCATTCGCCCGGTAAAAATCGCTCAGATTTAAATGTCCGGCATCCCTCTCCCCCATCCCCCTGGGCTTTAAGACAAACCGCTCTGTCTTTGCATCCATAATATATAGCATTGCCTTTTTATCATAGAAGCCGTTTGGCAGCGAATCATTCAGTGAGTCATAAGTGTATTCCACATAAAGATCCGCAATAGCACTACCATCCTTCATAACCGGACATTTCATGGAGTATGCCCAAGCCCCCATATAATTTATATACGTCTGTGAAACCGCCAGACCTGCTACCGTTCCGCCAGCCGTAAAATCCAATCCTTCCTCGGTAAATACTTCACCTGTATTAGAAATTCCCTGCGTTTCCCCTGCCCAGACCAATGATATCTTTGCCAGAGCCTGGTTTTTCCCATAAGAACGTATCTGTGCTTCCGGATCCTCCACAAGGGCAATCTCCTGTGCTAACAGCTTTTGAAACTCAGCTTCATTGTTTAAGATTGCTTCTATTGTACACTGTATTAAATTTAAACTTTCACTCAGATTTTGAGTGGCAGATTCCGACATTTCCACGGATATTTTTCTCGACACGGAAAATACTACCGCCCCTAAAATGACAAATACTAGAATAATAGAAAGAAGCAGGGAAAATCCTCCATCCATCTTTCTTTTGTTACGCTTCTCCATTTCTGCTCCCCGTTCCGCTCTGCCCCCCGCAAAACGTATGCCTCACTTGTTTATATTATATTATCACGAATCCACAGGCGAAACAAGCGGAAAAGCCTTTCTTCATTTTTACATGTCACTGCGTCAAAACCGCTCCCACTCTTCCTTTCCGAAAGACCAGACAGACATTTAGAACACCCGGCGTTATCAATGTTAACGCCGGGTGCCTATAAGATTATCCTGCAATATGTAATTTTTAAGAGCTGAACACGCCCTCTTCCTTATTTCCTTTTCGGCTTCTCCGGGCACAGATAATCACTTAAGCCTGTCATCAACAATTGGAACACCGTATCTTCTGTTTCCTGATCATCAGGCAGCACTCCTTCTATCACGTTTTTGGCATACATAACGGTAGATGTCAGCAAATGAAGCCATAAGATATCCTGATTGATCTTTTTCAGCCTTGGGAACGCCTCTCTGAAAATACGGACAATATCGCCAAAGGTTTTAAAGTAGCCGGCATCCCTGTCCGTATCATATCTCGGGAAAAAGGCGCTGTCTCTAAACCGGTGATAAAAGATCGTCTCGTCCGGATGATGCACCCAAAAACGGAAATAAGGCAGCCAAAGGCTTTTCACCGCCTCCATGGGATCCGTCAGCATAGTCACCGGTTTAAACTTCAGATCTTCAAAAATTGCAGCCGCCTGCCTATCCACATAGGTAAAACACTCCTCCAGTAACTGTTCCTTACCTTCAAAATAACAATATAACGCTCCAGCCGAAATTCCTGCCAGATCGCAGACATTCTGGATACGTACCCCCTCCAGACCGTACTGCCGTACTGCTTTTATCGCTGCAGAAATGATTCGGGCTTTTGTGCCATCCATGATGATTCCTTCCTTCAAAAATATAGTTATGATAATTTTTTGAAAAATTTATCAATGTTTTCTTTAATTTGCGCATCCGTCATATTTTTCAGGAGATATCCTTCCGGTTTTAAAGAAACAACCTTTTGGATACTTTCCTTATCACCTCTCCCTGTCAGGAATATAACCGGTATATCCGCACTTGCAGGGTCTGCGCGGAGCATTTCCAGCATCTGTCTTCCGTCACAGACAGGCATCTCATAATCCAGCAGGATAAGATCCGGCCTGTTCACCGCTATGTTACTGATTGCCGTTATACTAGAGCTGCTCTCGGAAACCTCATAATCTTCCCCCAGCATCCCCATGATCCAGCTTCTTACAAAATCAGAGTCATCCACCAAAAGAATCTTCTTTTTAGCCACACGTTTTGGTGTTGTGCGCTCCCAGCCCAGATATTTATTGATCTCCTCCATGGCATTGCTGCTATCAATGGATGATACGATTTTCCCTTTAATGGACTCAGAGTTTGTGGCACAGAAAGCAAAATAACCATCTTCCGTGCTAAAAAGCATACTACATGGCGGGTGCTCACGCTCAAACGCATTCGTAAGCTGGTCAAAAGTTAAAAGACTTTCTTTTTCCAACTCAAACAAATCTATAGAAGGAATACTTTCCTTAATTTTCTCCAACATCTGTCTGAAAAGATACCTGGCAATATTCAATACCATATCATTCATTTTCTGGTACTGGGTATTTAATATCTCACTGATCGTTTTAAGCAGCAATTCTTCTTCAAAGATCAGCAGCATTTCCCACTTTTCTCCTTTTCTCCCCCGGTAAAGGAAACGGCTGCACACCACTTTCCCGAACTCTTCCCCTCCATAACTTTCATTGATTACCTTTGCTTTTAAATGGAGCATCTCATTGACAACCTGGATAATAGCCAGCTTAAGTGCATCCATTTCTTCTTCCTGTGGAATGTCTACCCACTTGCTCTCTGCTTTCCCTGCGATCACCTGATCCTCTGTCAGAGTATGGGCAACCACCCAGCCTATACACACCCCTAAAAAATGCCGCACTGATTCCTCCGAATAAGCTAATCCTTCCAATTCACTTTCCAATGCAGGGATCGTCTGATGCAGGAAATTATCATGCAGACGCTTATGTACGTACAATTCTCCATAGTTAATGGATTTCATATATGCTTCTTCATTCTCGAAATGCTTGATCGTATGGTTCTTTAAAAATTTAACCCCTTCCTTGCAAGCCCATGCACTCTTTTCCTCATCCTCATTAAGTGCCAACAGCTTCTCTATCATTGAAAAAAGTTGTTTATGTTCTTTATCAATAGATGCTACCCCGATGCTATATCTGTCATGCCATAAAGTCTTATTCATCTCTTCCCCCATACTCCTTCCTTTTCAATTAATTTTTATATAGACTTAACTTATACAGAAATCAAAAGTACATTTATTATAGCATGGAGTGAACGTTCATTCAACACCGTAAATGCCCTGATTTGATTGAAAATCAGTCTATTTCAGTTTAAACCTGCGCACCAGATTGTTCATCAATGAAGACTGGTCTGTTAATCTCTGGGATGTAGCGGCACTTTCCTGGGAAGTCACCGAAGTATCCTGGACCACAGAAGAAATCTGGCTGATTCCTGTGGTAACCTCTGAGATTGCAACTGTCTGGCTCTCCACAGATTCTACTACTGTGCCCATTTTAGCTGTCACATTTCCTGCAATAGAACTGGTTTTATTCAGTGCTCCTGTTACTTTTTCCACCACCTGACTGCCTTCCTTGACCGCAGCAATAGAATTTTCAATAAGTTCCTTAGTTGCCTTCGCCGCCGCATCGGACTTAGAGGCTAAACTCCGAACCTCTTCTGACACCACGGTCTGCTTGGCATTCTTCTCAATACCGGAAACAGTGGCAGAAAGCTCATGTACCGCATTTGCTTGTTCCGTGGCACCCTGACTCAAGCTCTTGGCACCATTCGATACCTGAACCGCACTAACCGCCACTGTTTCTGCTGATTGGCTGATCTGGTACAGCGTATCCTTCAATGAGCTGTGGATTGCTTTAATTGATTTTTCAATTGCAATAAAATCTCCCCAATAGGAACGGCTAATATCCTCACGGAAGTCTCCCTGCCCCATTTGCTCTAAATGATTCGACACATCCTGCACCACATCATTCGGACGAAATATCGTATCTTTTAACGCCTTTGTCAATTCAGCCGTCTCGTCTTTGGATTTAACAACCGGCGTAGCGGTATGCAAATCTCCATCAGCCAACTTTTTCAGTCGGACAACACATGCCTGAATCGGTCTGGAAATAGACCGCCCTACTATCACCGCTGCAGGATAGGTAGCAATAACGACCAAAAACACCACCAGAATTGTAAGGAAAATACTTCTGTCCAGCGTAGACTTAAATTCCCTCTGGCTGGTCTCAATAGCGATGCTCCACTTCTGAAAGCCTTCAATTGGAGCAAATCCTACTAATTTGTTGTCACCATAGAAATTATATGAACCAAAACCAGTTTCCCCCTGAAGCATGCGCTGGTTCACTTCAGCTACATCTGCCGCGCCAGAATCCGTCTTAGCCGCCTCAATCATGTTGGATCCTTCCGCAACCACTGATTCATCCCGGTGGCCAATCACATTTCCGCTTCCATCCAGCACATATGCCACCCCATCATCACCCATTGACAGATTAGCTACTATATCTGACAGGAAAGCAGCGTTAATCCCGCCGTATACCACGCCTTCAAAACGGCCTTCTGTAATAATCGACACCTCCAGCAAAAAAATCATCTGCTGTCCATCATTTATTATATCTGAAATATATGGCTGTTTTGTCGCCTTGCACCGCTGAAAATAATCCTCTTCGGCATAGCTATAGCCTGTCGATGAAAAACCGTCAGCATCCATTTTGCCTGTATATAGAAAACCATTTCGTTTGGCTATGTCTTCCCTGACAGGAATCAACTCTGGTGCTAACGGATCCGAATTACGGAAAATATCAGATGCTGCCGCTTCCTGAAGCGCTGTCCAATAACTGTCCATCCGCCACTCAACTGCATCTGCGTAGCTGGTCCTAAAGTCTTTGTCATCATATCATCAATTCCACTGGCATTTAATAAGGCAGTGATTACCCCAATTAATACAGAGCTAACCAGCACCGCCGAGAGCATACTGATTTGGATTACAGATTTGATTGACTTCATGTTTCATTTTCCTCCCAATTAATATATTTATATGCATGAAAATAGACCAGCTAATTGTTAGTTGATCTTTTAGTTTCCATCATGACCTTTAAATACACCAATATAAACCTGTAGATACTATATTCCTACAGGTTTCAAATTAATCCATTTATTCAGTATTTTCACTTTAACTCCCCGAGTAGGGCTCGAACCTACAACAACTCGGTTAACAGCCG
>OFGG01000757.1_pt1 | contig 24919 bp, 20 predicted proteins | sample 1521701 | NCBI WGS metagenome assembly OFGG01 (sample SAMEA3504081, study PRJEB24116) | mouse gut metagenome | biome: mouse gut; feature: mouse-associated habitat; material: faeces | place: Denmark | collected 2011
TTACTATAAATACAGAACCAAAGGTTCTGGGAGTGATAAAAGAGGTTGCCATGCCTCGCAAATCCGCATAAATACTGAATGTGTGGAGTTTTGCTCATGGCTAATGTGGAGAAAAATAAAGAGGTGATAAATATGAGTAAGATTGAAGAAGTTCGAAGCGATATGTTCAAAGCCATGAAAGCCGGGGATAAAGAGACCAAAGAATCTCTCTCCATGCTGCTTGCCGCCCTTAAGAATAAAGCGATCGACAAGCGCGGCGACCTGACGGCGGAGGAAGAGACTCAAGTGATCTTAAAAGAGATCAAGCAGACAAAAGAGGCCCTGGAAATGACCCCTGCAGACCGCACGGATATCATCGAAGAATGTACCAAACGTCTCGCCGTCCTTGAACAGTACGCGCCGAAGATGATGGATGAAGCCGAGATTCGAGATATCATCTCTGCAACCCTTGCCGAACTTGGAATTGAGAATCCCACCCCCAAAGATAAAGGCAGAATCATGAAAGTCCTGATGCCGAAGGTAAAGGGCAAGGCTGACGGAAAACTGGTAAACGAGACTCTCACTTCATTTATGAACTAATTTTGAGTGAACTTATGCAGAATACAAAGGATGGCTCAGCCTCTTCCGGACCGAGCCATCTTTTTTCTCTCATATAACTGTTATTGCGCATCCTCTTCGGAATCCTCTTCTTTATCAGAATCCTCTTCTTCCTGTGAATCCGAATCTTCCTCCGTGTCCTTATCCTCCTCGGCATCCGCTACGTCGTCTGTCTGTACCTCATTAGCATACGGATCCTGTTCTACCTGTTTGATCGTCACCTTAATATCTTTGAAGCTAATCTTCTCCCATACTTCATTGTTCACTTCGATCTTAGCGTCTTTCCGTAATTTTTCACAGGTATCTTCATAAAGCTTCTGTTTTCTCTCATTCACAATGTTTTCTTTTTCTGCGTCTGTCGCTTCACGATCCAACAGACTGTTAACCTTGGCGACATAGCACCCTCTGTCTGTCTCGATCAGGTCTGTGACCTCTCCCTCTTCAAGCTTATCTGCCGCCTTGATAAGATCCTCCGCCGGAGACGTAGACTCCGCGTCGAACGTCGCAGTCTTCGCTTCCATCTCCTTTTCCTTGGCAAAAGCTTCAAAATCCTCTGCTTCCTTAACCTCTTTCGCAAATGTTTCCGCTTTCTTCTTCGCCTCGTCCTTCTCCTCATCCGTCATATCCACAGACTTGCCTTCCTCGTCCGTAGACGTATATGAGAAAAACACATACTGCATGCTCTTCTGGGCTGCCTCTTCGTCGGAAACTTCTGTATCGGCGCCGCCCTGAATCGCATCCTGCATCTTAATCTGAACAGCCATCAACGTCATGACACGTTCTACTGCTTTTTCGGACCCGGATACCTTTTCCTTATCTTCCAGGGGATTCACCTCTCCAAATTCTTTGGCGGCATCCTTAACCATCTGTTTCTCTTCATCTGAAAGAGAAACTTCATACTCGTCCATATGCTGCTCCAACAACACCATATCTTCCAGAGTCTCTAACACAGAATCCTTCACGGATTCTTCGTAAGTCTTACCCTCCGAAGCCTCGGAATTCCACATATCGTCTCCGAGATATGCAGAATAATAGGTCTCATACTGGGCCTGCACATATCTCGCATAGAAATTAGCGATTTCTGCAGTAATCTTCTGATCCCCCACTGTCGCAACCACATCGTCCGCCTGAAATGAACTGCAGCCGGTCAGAGAAGATATCGCCAGCATTCCCGCCAACATACATGTAACTATCTTTTTCTTCATCCCTGTATATCCTCCTTAGCGCCATATATCTCATCTTAGCGCGCTTATCAAAATTATATTCCACCTATGACAACACCGCATCACGGCACACTTGTTCATTATACTCTGTTTTTACTCCTCAATCAATCCTTTCAATCCATTTAACACATTTTTCACAACTTCAAATCCATCCATTCCCTTCTCTTTCTGATTCCTTCTCTTCTTCTCATAGACAAAGCAGGGAGCAGAGGCTTCCGTTCTGATTGATAATTCCCCTTTAAACTGATCTAACAATTTCGGAATCCTGCGGGCGTCTATCTTGGCGTTTTCATACATAGTGAACAGATATGTCTCCCCTTTCTGTTCTACGCCGGTCACATACAAGCTATGAGCGAATGCTTTCAGACTCGCGGCTTCCAGAAGTTTCTCCGCCTTCTTCGGAAGATCGCCGAAACGATCCGTCAGCTCCTCGATCATATCCTCCTTCTCCTCTTCAGTCTCAATCGCCGCAATCCGTTTATAAATATCAAGTTTCTGATACTCGTTGGGAATATATGAATCCGGAATGTACGCGTCTACATTCACATCCAGCGTCGTGACAAAGTCCGCCTCTTTTGTCTCACCCTTCAAAAGCCTGACCGCTTCATGCAGCATCTTGCAATACATATCGTATCCAACCGCTTCCATATGTCCATGCTGCTCCGCTCCCAGAAGATTCCCTGCTCCGCGGATCTCCAGATCACGCATCGCAATCTTGAATCCGGACCCAAGATCTGTAAATTCCCGGATTGCCGCCAGACGTTTTTCCGCCACTTCTTTCAGCATCTTGTCCCGCTTGTACATCAGGAAAGCATAGGCGGTGCGGTTGGAGCGCCCCACCCGGCCCCTGAGCTGATAGAGCTGGGACAGGCCGAAATTGTCGGAGTCATGGATGATCATGGTGTTCACGTTGGAGATGTCCAGCCCGGTCTCGATGATGGTGGTGGACACCAGCACGTCGATCTCCCCGCCGATAAAGTCGAACATGATCCGCTCCAGCTCGCTCTCCTTCATCTGGCCGTGGGCGTAGGACACGTTGGCCTCGGGCAGCAGCGCCGCCAACTGGGCGGTGACGTCCGCGATGTTGTTCACCCGGTTGTACACATAGTACACCTGCCCGCCCCTGGCCAGCTCCCTGGAGACGGCCTCCCGCACCAGCTCCTCGTTGTATTCGCACACGAAGGTCTGGATGGGCTGGCGGTCCCCCGGAGGCTCCTCCAGCACGCTCATGTCCCGTATGCCAATCAGGCTCATGTGCAGCGTCCTGGGGATGGGGGTGGCGGTGAGGGTCAGCACGTCCACGTCCTCCTTGAGCTTCTTAATCTTCTCCTTGTGGGTCACGCCGAAGCGCTGCTCCTCGTCTATGATCAGGAGCCCTAAGTCCTTGAACTTCACGTCGCTGGACAGTACCCTGTGGGTGCCAATCACGATGTCCACCAGGCCTTTCTGCAGGTCCGTGACGGTCTTCTTGATTTCCCCGGGAGTGCGGAAGCGGCTCATGAGCTCTATGCGGATGGGATAGTCCTTCATGCGCTGGACAAAGGTAGTGTGGTGCTGTTGGGCCAGGATGGTGGTAGGGACAAGGTACACCACCTGCTTGCCCTCCTGGACGGCCTTGAAGGCCGCCCGGATGGCGATTTCCGTCTTGCCGTAGCCCACGTCCCCGCAGATGAGGCGGTCCATGATCCTGCCGCTCTCCATGTCGGACTTTGTGTCCGCGATGGCCGCCAGCTGGTCCTCCGTCTCCTCAAACGGGAACATCTCCTCGAACTCCCGCTGCCAGACGGTATCCTTTTCATAGGCATGGCCCTGGCTCTGCTGGCGCAGGGCGTAGAGCTGCACCAGATCCGTGGCCACCTCGCTCACCGCGCTGCGGACCTTGGTCTTGGTGCGCTCCCATTCCTTGGAGCCCAGCTTGTTGAGCTTCGGCTTCTTGGCATCGGCGGAGGCGTATTTCTGAATCACGTCCAGGCCCGTGGCCAGCACGTAGAGGTTGCCGCCGTCCCGGTACTCTATCTTGATGTAGTCCTTGACCACGCCCTCCATCTCCACCTTCTCGATGCCCTGGTAAATCCCTAAGCCATGGCTTTCGTGGACCACGTAGTCCCCCACCTTCAGCTCATTGAAATCCTTGATCTTCTGGCCCTCGTAGAGCCGCTTGGTGCGCTTCTTCTTTTTCTCCGCGCCGAAGATGTCCGTCTCGGAGAGCACCACGAATTTCAGCAGAGGATACTCGAATCCTTTGTCTACATGGCCGTAATAGGTCACCACCTCCCCGGCCTGGACCTCCCGCAGGGGATCTTCTGTGTAGATGGCGGTGAGTTCCTGATCCCGCAGGTCCTCCGCCAGGCGCTTTGCCCTGGTGCGGGAGCCGGACAGCAGCAGGACACGGTAACCGTTTCTGCGGAACATCTTCAGATCCCGCACCAAAGCCTCGAAGCTGTTGTTGTAGGGAGCCACGTTCCTGGCGGCCACGTCCATCTTCCGGTCGGGCTTGAAATACCCCTTTGCCTCCATGGTGGACAGGGTGACCACGCTGCCCTTTAAGAGATTGGCCGCCACCTGCTCCCCGCTGTAGAGGACATTCATCTGGCCGGGCAGGATGTAGCCCTTCTGGGCCCGCTGGCGCATGCTCTCGGAGAACTCCAGCTCTATGGCATCCGCCTGCTCCTTCACACGGTTAGGTTCGTCTATGAAATACACCGGCCCGGCATTCCCCGCAGCCGCTCTGCCGCCTCTGTTCAGCCTCCCGTCTACCGCGCCTGAAGTACCGCCTCCTGTCTGCTTCCCGCCTGCCGCGCCTGTGGCACCGCCTACCGCCTGCCCGGCGCCCTCTCCCGGGACAGGGCCGCCCCGGGCGATCCGCACCAGGAGCTCCGGCAGGGTCATGGTATCCTCGTAGAAATACCGGATGTATCCCTCCAGGTTCACCTTAGCCTTGAATTCCAGGAGCTGCTCCTTCAGCTCCTTTACCTGGGTGGCGATGCGGTGGGCCTCCTCGGTCTGGAAAGCGTCCCGGAAGATTTTCTGCTGCTTGGCGCTCTCGGCCTCCAGCTTTTTGACCCCCGCACGAATCCGCTCCTCCTCCAGCACGAACTCCGTGGCGGGGAAGACGGAGACTCCCTCCAGGTTCTCGATGGAACGCTGGCTTAAGATGTCGAAGCTGCGGATGGACTCCACCTCGTCCCCCCACAGCTCGATGCGGTAGGGGTTCTCCTCGGTGAGGTCGAAGATGTCGATGATGCCGCCCCGGACGGAGAACTGGCCAGGGCTCTCCACCTGGTAGCTCTTCTCATAGCCCATGTCCACCAGCCGTCTGCTCAGGGCGCTCTCCTCCAGGGTGCTGCCCTTGTACACGTCGATGACGTCCCTGTCCGCGTCCCACATGACCTGGGGGGACATGAGGGCCGCGTAGGTGGTGACGATGGTCACGGGCTTCTTCTCCATGAGCCTGCGCAGCACCTTGACCCTTTCCTTCACCAGCTGGTTGCCGTGGATGTCCGCCTGGAAGAAGATCAGGTCTTTGGCGGGGTATAACATGACATTCCTGTCATAAAACCGGTATTCCTCAAAGAGCTCCTTTGCCTTCAGGTCGCTGTAAGTGACGATGACCTTGATGCGGAAGCCATCGCCCAGCCCGTAAATCATATGCAGCTTCTGGGAGTCCACGCAGCCGGTGAGGGCGGTGACGCCCAGACCTTTCCGGATGGCCTCCCTGATATTGCCGTATTCCGCCAGCTCCTGCAGCGGCGCCAGTAATGCCTGCATTGCGTCCTCCTATATCTTTGCTGCCTTTGCAACCTTCTTCGCCTTTTCCATTAATACAATATCTGCTAAATCTTTTTCTCTGCCCAGCTTCTTTTTCATCCGTATCAGTCCTTCTACGCATACAACAGGAACACCGTTCATTATTTCCACTGTCCCCTCAATCCAGTTTTCAAAAATCTCCACATCCTCAGAATATATATGCAGCGATTAAATCTTGCCCAAAAACCGGATAAACGGCATGACTGGCTGCGCTATGCGACTGGCAAGAATTAAATGCCGTTTATATAGGATTTTTCTAGTTCCATCTTCACAGTACGTGACCGCGTACCCCTGCTGCTCCAGTCTGTCTGCCAGAGATGTACTGCATCCCAAATCAATATCCTGTGTTTGTAAGCGAAACCCATGCAGAACCATAGCGCCTCCGGCAACTACCCAGTATTCCTCTTTCGAAAAAGGAAGCTCCTGAAGCCTTTGCACCAATGAATATTTATCAAACATATGGACTAAGCCCCCATATCCCGGCACTTTGCTCCCGCCGCAGGCTCACCGGGGGACGCGGGTTCCTCCGGCTTCCGGGCTTCCTGCTCAGGCTCCCCCTGCTTTTTCAGCTCTTTCGACTTTTTCGGATCTTTCGCCGGCTTCTTCACGGTATTGAACTGGTTCATGGCAGCATCCGGCCCCTCTGCGATAATCGACCAGATGGCATCCGCCGCCCGGGCTGCCGCCTCGTCCATGGCCTCCCTGTCCTTCGGCGAGAAGCGCCCCAGCACATAGTCCACCAGATCCCAGCCAGCTGGCTTCTCTCCCACGCCCATCTTCACCCGGATAAAGGAATCGTGGCCCAGATGGGCGATGATGTTCTTCAGGCCGTTGTGGCCGCCTGCGCTGCCCTTCTTGCGGATGCGAATCTGCCCCACCTCCAGGCTCACGTCGTCGGAGATGACAATCAGCTCCGCGGTCTCGTCCACCTTGTAGAAGTCAATCAGCTGCCTGACGCACTCGCCGCTTAGGTTCATATAAGTCTGGGGCTTGGCCAGGACGCACTTCTGCCCCGCTGCCATGCCCTTGCCGATGATGGCCTTGTGCTTCTTCTCCAGAATGGAGATGTTCTCCTTCGCCGCCAGCTTATCCAACACCAGAAAGCCCACGTTGTGCCGTGTGCCCTCGTATTCCCTGCCGGGGTTCCCCAGCCCTACAATAATATACATATCTGTCTCCTGTCCTCCGGCCGCGCGCCCGGCCTGTCCCTGCATCAAATCCGCCGGAAAGCCTTCTCGCTTCCCGTCATGTCTCTTTCGATGGCACCGCCACCATTGAACCGGCGCTGGACCGGATGGAATCCATATACTCCTTCAGTCTCTCCCTCTGAGCCAAAATGCATGCGTCCGAGTCGAAAAAGGCAATCAGCTCTTCCCTGCCTATCCAGCGATAGCCAATGGTCTCGCCCTCCTGCAGCACGATGGAATCCTTCGGCGCGTCCGTGACGCACAGGTAGCCGTGGTGGATGGCATGGCTTCTGTCGCTCACGATGCGGTACAGCTCCTCCAGCTCCCCGGCCTCTATCCCGCTCTCCTCCCGAAGCTCCCTGACGGCACCCTGCAGGGGCGTCTCCCCCTTCAGGGCGCTTCCTCCCGCGCCAATCTCCTCGAAGCCGGGGTAGGCCTCCTTCCTGAAGTCCCTCTGCAGCAGGAGATATTCCCCGTCCGCATGCCTCACCACCACCTCGCAGACCAGGTGGTAGAGGCCCTCTCCAATCTTTTCCCCGCGTATCAGATCCGTCCCTGTCTTTGCTCCCTGCCTGTCATAGGCGTCCCAGATTTCCATAGGCTGCTCCTGTCGGTTTTGTTTTTAATCGCCTATTATTATACATACCATGGCGGGCAGTTGTAAAGCGAAATGGCAGATAATCTAAAAAATCCCCGGCACGCTCCATGCCGGGGATTGTCCCAAAACCATTCTAAAATTATATCCGTTCGCAATGGGCTTATGTATCCGAAATATTTATGCAACTCATTCAAATAGTCCGAATTTATATTCTCTTTTAAACATCCCAGGAACAGATATTCCCCATTCCATTCACTCTCTCCACAACGGAAGTCGAAATCCTTCAGAATATCCATTCCTATCAGAATATATGGCACAAATTTTGTCACTCTCCGCCACGGCCCTGTCTGCCTCCTCATTCAGCTTCCTGCCTATATATCCAATTCTGTAAAATCAGTAAAATATCCTTAAAATATTCACATAGATAAAATTTACGAATATTTTATTGAAATTCCAGTGCCGATGTGGTATGCTAGATATCAATAATCAGAAAGGTACCACTCGGTAAAAGGTGAAGGAATGAGTAGTCGATAACAGAATTCGGAAAAAGCAGACAAATTTTTGCGGAAGCCTGTGACACAGGCCTGTTTGCATATGCCGAATCCGTTATCGCTCCTATTCTGGAAGCCTTTTTTCTATGCCAGATCATGCCGTATCATGCCGGAATTTCCCCTATTTCCGTTTCAGGCGTATCCCCCTATGGGAACAGCATGCGAACAGGCTTCCCTTGCGAACGGCTTTTGTTTCGGCCCTACAGACAGACGGGCAGGTTTTCGGAACAGGAGGCCATAATGCTACAGATAAAGAACCTAAGCATCACCCATAAAAAGGACCTGCGAATGATCCTGCAGGATTTCTCCTTCGTGCTGAACCAGGGAGACAAGGCTGTCATCATCGGTGAGGAGGGCAACGGCAAGTCCACGCTGTTGAAATGGATCTACGATCCGGAGCTGATAGAACCCTATGCCGAGGCCGCCGGGGAGCGGATCGCCGCCGGGGAGCGCCTGGCCTATCTGCCCCAGGAGTTACAGAAGAAGGACGCTGCGAAGACCCTCTACGAATTCTTCGCGGAAGACCCGTCCTTCTTCGAGCAGACCCCCCGGGAGCTGGGGCAGCTTGCAGGCAGCTTCCATCTGCCACAGGACTTCTTCTACAGCGACCAGCCAATGGACAGCCTGTCCGGCGGCGAGAAGGTGAAGGCCCAGATGATGCGGCTCCTGATGTCCCAGCCCACCGTGCTCCTGCTGGACGAGCCCTCCAACGACCTGGACATCGGCACGCTGCAATGGCTGGAGGAAATGATTCTGAACTGGCAGGGGGTAGTGCTCTACATCTCCCACGACGAGACCCTGATAGAGCGCACGGCCAACATGGTGATCCACATCGAGCAGATCCGCCGTAAAACCGTAAGCCGGTACACGGTGTCCCATATGCCCTATCTGCAGTACAGGCAGGAGCGGGAGGACAAATTTGAGAAGCAGGCCAGACAGGCGGCCAGCGAGCGCAGGGAGAAGGAAATCCGGGACGAGAAATACCGGCGAATCGAGCAGAGCGTGGAGCACCGGCTGAATACCGTCAGCAGGCAGGCTCCCGGCAAGGGAAGGCTCCTGAAAAAGAAGATGAAGGCCGTGAAGAGCATGGAGCGCCGCTTCGAGCGCCAGGACGAGGACATGACCCAGATGCCCGAGGAGGAGTCCGCCATCTTCTTCAAGCTCGGCGAAAAGGATGCCGCCATCCCCGCGGGCAAGACCGTCATCGACTACAGCCTGCCCTGCCTGCGGACGCCGGACGGCGCAAGAATCCTTGCGAAGGATGTCTCCCTGCACGTCCGCGGCTCTGAAAAAATCGGCATCATCGGCCACAACGGCGCGGGCAAGACCACGCTGCTGCGCATGATTGCCGAAGAGCTCTTGGCCCGGACGGACATCCACGCGGCCTACATGCCCCAGAATTACGATGATCTGCTGAACCTGGAAACGAATCCCGTGGACTACCTGGCCCGGACCGGGGACAAGGAGGAGCTGACCCAGATCCGGACTTTCCTGGGCTCCCTGAAATACACCTTCGACGAGATGGATCATCCGATTGCGGAGCTCTCCGGAGGCCAGAAGGCCAAGGTGCTGCTGTTGAAGATGAGCCTGTCCGGGGCCAATGTGATGATCCTGGACGAGCCTACGCGGAACTTCTCCGCCCTGTCCGCCCCGGTGATCCGGCGTATGCTGGCGGAATTCCCCGGGGCCGTCATCAGCATCTCCCATGACAGGAAGTACCTGACAGAGGTCTGCGACAAGGTATACCGGCTCACGGAAGAAGGGCTCCTGCAAGATTCCTCTTTTCTTCAGGAAAGCCATTGAACAGTCCCCGCGGATTGGCATACACAAATTGCCATGGCATATAACGCTATAGTACAAAGGGGCTGCCGCTCTAAACGGCAGCCCCTTGGGGGATTTCACTGTCTGTCTTCCTATGATGTCACATCTCACTCCCCGTCCGGCTCCTCCAAAGCCCTCCTGTAGCTCTCCAGGATCACCTCCTGGATGGCTTCCCTTGCGGAGGCATTGATGGGATGGGCAATATCCTTGTATTCCCCGTCTGCCGTCCTCTTGCTGGGCATTGCGATGAACAGGCCCTTGTCGCCCTCTATCACCTTGATGTCATGCACCACGAACTCCTCGTCCAGGGTGATCGAGACAATTGCCTTCATCCTGCCTTCCTTCGCAATCTTGCGAACGCGAACATCTGTAACCTGCATCCTTTAAAACCCCCTTATCCGGAATCAAAAGCCACCTATGTCACATCGTGTATCTTTCGTTTCTCTCTACTACAATGCGAATCTGCCCATCTTCCCCCACATAGCGGGAATTTGCCCGAATGGTGCTATGGCTTTCTAAGATGCAATTCTCTATGTAAGTGTTGTCGCCGATGTACACATCATTCAGAATGATGGAATTCTTGATGACGCAATTATTGCCTATATAACTCTTCTTGAACACCACGGAGCTCTCCACAGTGCCGTTGACGATGCAGCCGCTGGATATCAGGCTGTTGCGCACGCGGGCTCCCATATTGTACTTGGCCGGGGCCAGGTCGTCCACCTTGGAGTAGACGTCCGGGTACTGCTTGAAGAAATAGCCTCTCACCTCGGGCTTTAAGAAGTCCATGTTGGTGGCGTAGTAATCCTCCACGGAGGCGATGTTCCTCCAGTAGTCCCGTATCTTGTAGCCGTAGATCCGCTTCACGTCCTTGTAGCGGATCAGGATATCCCTGACGATGTCGTACCTGTCCTCCTCGATGCACTTCTCCACCATCTCTATGAGCTGGCGCCTGCGGAGGATGTAGATGCCGCAGGAGATGACCCGGGATTTCGCGTGCAGGGGCTTCTCCTCGAACTCCTCGATGCGGCTCTCCTCGTTCATGCGGATGGTCCCGAAGCGCTCCAGATCCGCGTTGGGCCCCATGTCCCGGCAGACTACGGTGATGTCCGCCCTCCTCTCGATATGGTATTCCATGACCTTGTTGAAATCCATCTTGTACACGCCGTCCCCGGAGGCTATCAGCACATAGGGCTCATGGCTGCTCTTCAGGAAATCCAGGTTCTGGTAGATGGCGTCCGCCGTGCCCCTGTACCAGTTGCTGTTCTGGGCCGTGACCGCAGGGGTGAACACATACAGGCCCCCCTGCTTGCGCCCGAAGTCCCACCACTTGGAGGAGCTTAGGTGCTCGTGCAGGCTGCTGGCATTGTACTGGGTCAGCACCGCCACCTTCTGGATGTGGGAGTTGGACATGTTGCTCAGGGTAAAGTCGATGCTGCGGTAGCTCCCCGCGATGGGCATGGCGCATACGGCCCGCCTGTAGGACAGCTCCTGCATCCTGCGGTTGTTGCCTCCGGCTAAAATGATTCCGATCGCCCTCATTGCTCTTCACCTGCCTTAATCAAAGTTTTGCCGCCCGGCAGACAGGAGCCCTCATAATCCAGGCCTGTGGTGACGCCGAAGATGACCGCGTTCTTGCCCACGGTGATGCCGTTGGGGACGACGCTGCGCTCCCCTATGGTCACGATGTCGTGATTGTAGATATGAGGGGCAATCTCATTTTCCACCGACTCTCCCACGCCCAGCCGCACATGGTCCCCAATCCGCACCTCCTCGTCCACGATGGCCTTGTTCACCTCGCAATGGTTCCCTATCTGGGTCTGGTTCATGATGATGGAATCCCTCACCACAGTGCCTTTTCCTATGGTGACCCCGCAGCCTATGACGGAATGGTACACCTTCCCGTAGATATCCGTGCCCTCCCCGATGATGCTGGTCTCCACCACGCTGTCCTCCGAGAAGTACTGCGGGGGCTGGATCTCGCTTTTGGTATATATCTTCCAGTATTCCTCATAGAGGTTGAATTCCGGCACGATGTCGATGAGCTCCATGTTGGCCTCCCAGTAGGAGTGCAGGGTGCCTACGTCCTTCCAGTAGCCGTTGAACTCGTAGGCGTAGAGGAACGCGCCCTTCTGGTGGCAGTAGGGAATCACATGCTTGCCGAAGTCCAGCGCGGGCTGCTCCGCCATGGCCATCAGCGCCCTCTTCAGGGTCTTCCAGTTGAAGATGTAGATCCCCATGCTGGCCAGGTTGCTCCTGGGGTTCTTGGGCTTTTCCTCGAAATCGGTGATCCTGCGCTTCTCATCGGCGATCATGATGCCGAAGCGGCTGGCCTCCTCCCTGGGCACCGGCATGACTGCGATGGTCACGTCCGCGTTGTTCTCCTTATGGAAATCCAACATCAGCTCGTAGTCCATCTTGTAGATATGGTCACCGGACAGGATCAATACATAGTCGGGATGGTAGCGCTCCATGTATTCCATGTTCTGGTAGATGGCATTGGCCGTGCCCGTGTACCATTCGCTGTTGGAGCTCCTCTCATAGGGCGGCAGCACCGTGACCCCGCCTATATTGCGGTCCAGATCCCAGGGGATGCCGATTCCGATGTGGGAATTCAGCCGCAGGGGCTGGTACTGGGTCAGGACCCCCACGGTATCCACCCCGGAATTGATGCAGTTGGAGAGCGGAAAATCGATGATCCGGTATTTCCCTCCGAACGCCACGGCAGGCTTCGCCATCTTGGATGTCAGCACACCCAGCCGACTGCCCTGCCCGCCTGCCAGAAGCATGGCAATCATTTCTTTCTTCACCATAGTTGTCACCTCTGTTTTCGTGCGCTCCGGCGCGTATGGAATCAGAAGTTGGCACAATGTCCTTCTGTGCCAATATTATACCCTTTCGTGCGCTGCGGCGCACATGGAATCAGAAGTTGGCACAATGTCCTTCTGTGCCAACATTATATCATACGCCCCGACAAAATGGAATATTTAATGTCAAAATATTTATTTTTTATATTCTTATTTGTGTTGAAAATTAACATATTTTTAGTTTAGTGCGCTATATATTTGTACATATTTTCTAATTTTTCTAATTTATATATGCAATTTCAAAGGACATTACGGATGTCTTCGGAAATTTGATTTCATGTTGATTTTTCTTTGCGCCAGGTGCTATAATAATAATGTAACGAAAAACCAACAAGGAAGTACAGCCTATGTATACAATTGATTTCAGCCATCCCTCTTCCCTCTACTTCGTGGGCATCGGCGGCATCAGCATGTCCGGCATGGCGCTGCTGCTGCAGGACGCGGGCTTCCAGGTCTGCGGCTCCGACCGCTCCCCCAGCGCCGCCACCGAGATGCTGGAGGCACAGGGGATTACCGTATTCTATGGACAGAGGGCCGAAAATATGACCGAGGCCGGGCGGATTGACTGCGTGGTCTTCACCGCCGCCATCCACCCGGACAATCCGGAATATAAGGAGGCCCACGCCAGGCTCCTCCCCTGCCTCACCAGGGGCCAGCTTCTGGGCCAGATCATGAAGCATTACCAGACCCCCATCGCCGTCAGCGGCACCCACGGCAAGACCACTACCACCTCCATGGTGGGCGAGATCCTGCTGGGCGCGGGCCTGGATCCCACCCTGTCCATCGGCGGCGTCCTGAAGGACATCGGCGGCAATATGCGCATCGGCCACTCCGGCTACTTTGTGGCGGAGGCCTGCGAGTACACCAACAGCTTCCTGGACTTCTTCCCGAAGGTGGGCATCATCCTGAACATCGGGGAGGACCACCTTGACTTCTTCAAGGACCTGGAGGACATCCGCCATTCCTTCCGGCGGTTCGCTCAGCTCCTGCCCCAGGACGGCTGCCTCGTCGTCAATGGGGACATCGAGCGGCTGGAGGAGATCACGGAAGGCTTGCGCTGCCGTGTCGTCACCTTTGGAGCGGGCGAGCCGAACGACTATTTCGCCACGGACATCCGCTATGACGGCTTCGGCAACCCACGCTTCATCCTGCACTGTCCGGGAGGCGCAAAGCGCCCCGTGACTTTAAGCGTGCCCGGCGAGCACAATGTGCACAATGCCCTGGCGGCCTTCGCTGTGGCGGAGTGCCTGGACATCGACGGCAGCCTGGCGGCAGGGGCGCTGCAGGGCTACAAGGGCACCGACAGGCGCTTCGAGCACAAGGGAACCATCGGCGGCGTCACCGTCATAGACGACTACGCCCACCATCCCACTGAAATCGAGGCCACCCTGAAGGCCGCCGCCAACTATCCCCACCGGAAGCTCTGGTGCGTGTTCCAGCCCCACACCTACACCCGCACCAAGGCCTATCTGAAGGAATTCGCCCGGTCCCTGTGCCTTGCGGACGAGGTGGTGCTGGCGGACATCTACGCGGCCAGGGAGACGGATACCCTGGGCGTCCATTCCCAGGACCTGCAGCGGGAGATCCAGGCGCTGGGGCATGTATGCCATTATTTCCCCAGCTTTGATGAGATAGAGAATTTCCTACTGGAAAATTGCATAAAGGACGATCTGTTGATAACCATGGGTGCCGGGGATGTGGTAAAAATCGGCGAAAGCCTGCTTGGCTCCTAGTTATCCACAGTTTCCACAAAAAAGACGGGAATCCGGGCTGTGGATATGCCCGGGGGACAGTCCCGTGGAATCCCTGGATTCCGGAGGGTTGTCCACAGTTTCCACAATTTCCACAAACCGGCCCCGGGCCTGCACCCCAAAACGGATTCAGGCAATTTGACTATTTTCTTTTTCCGGACACTATGCTATACTTTTGCTACTGCGTCAGTACGGCGCATTATGGAACGATTGTATGGAGAGGCAGGGGAGAGGCAATGGCGCGTTTGACGATTTATCCGGACAACCATGTGGATTCCACAGTGGTGTCCAATCTTTTCATCGATGAGTATATGAAGGATGCCAATGATGCCCAGCTAAAGGTCTATCTCTATCTGCTCCGTATGATGAGCGCCCATCTGGCCACCAGCGTGTCCGACATCGCGGACAGGTTCAACCACACGGAGAAGGACGTGTTGCGTGCCCTGCGGTACTGGGAGAAGCAGCAGCTCCTCAGCCTGGACTACGACGGGGACAAGAACCTGGTGGGCATCCATATCCATGACCTGACCGACGGGGCCAGGGCGGGCGCGCAGATGCCGGCCTCCTTTGTGCCCATGCCCGTCATGTCTGCCGCGGAGGATGTCCGGAGGGATGCCGTCCCAGCAGGGCTTCCCCAGGCAGAGAGCCAGCCGGACAGCGCCCAGGCGGCAATGGTATATGCGAAGCCGTCCTACACCGCCGACCAGCTCCGGGAGTTCAAGGGCAGGCAGGAGACCACACAGCTCCTGTTCATCGCGGAATCCTACATCGGAAAGCCGCTGACGCCCTCGGAGATCAAGACCATCCTCTACTTCACGGATGTGCTGCGCTTTTCCGACGACCTGATCGACTATCTGCTCCAATACTGCGTGGACAGGGGCAAGAAGGATTTCAAATACATAGAGAAAGTAGCGGTAAGCTGGGCGGAGGACGGCATCACCACCCCGAAGCAGGCCCAGAAAAGGGCCACCCGCTACGACAAGAATATCTACACCATCATGAACGGCCTGGGCAAGAGCAATTCCCCCACCGCCAAGGAGATGGAGTTCATCACCCGCTGGCTGAAGGATTACGGCTTTACCATGGACATCATCATCGAGGCCTGTGAGCGCACCGTGCTGGCCACGGACAAGCACCGCTTCGAGTATGCCGAGAGCATCCTGAGCAGCTGGAAGCGCCAGAACGTACACCATAAGGCAGATATACAGGGGATTGATGACCTGCACCAGCAGCGCAGGAAAAGCGCCTCCTCCAATCCCCCGAAGCAGTCGGGCAACCGCTTCAATCAGTTTACACAGAACAATTATGATTTCGCCGCCCTGGAGCAGGAACTGGTCAGCAACTAAGGGCGGCCGCGGCACCGGAACAGGAGGCCACAATGGCACTGAGCAATTCTCAATATGAAGCCATCCGAAAGGAATACCAGCGCACGAGGGATGAGAACCGGATCCTGGCAGAGGCCAGGCTGCGGGAGGTCTGCGAGGCCGTCCCGGAGTACCTTCCCCTTTCGGAATCCGTCAGCACCCTGTCCGTAGCCCGGGCCAGGCGCATGCTGGAGGGGGATGAGGACGCGCTGTCCGGTCTCCACCAGGAACTGGCGGAGCTTGCCCGTAGGCGGAAATGTCTTCTGGCGGAGCACGGCTTCCCCGAGGATTATCTGGAGCCTATCTATCGCTGTCCGGACTGCCAGGATACCGGTTACGTCACCTCGGATCAGGGGCTTAAGACAAAATGCCATTGCTTCCGGCAGCAGGAGATTTCCCTCCTGTATGCCCAGTCCCATATACAGGAGCTGATAGAACGTGAAAATTTTTCCGTCCTCTCGTATGAGTATTATCAGGGGGAGGATCTGCGCCGCTTTGAGGCGGCAGTGGGCATCAGCAGGAAATTCATACAGGAGTTCGGGGAGAGCTTCCGGAACCTTTTCTTCTACGGCACCGTAGGCACCGGGAAGAGCTTCCTCTCCGGCTGCATCGCCAGGGAGCTTCTCCAGCGGGGCTGTTCCGTCCTCTATTTCAGCGCCGCCGGCCTGTTCGACACGCTGGCCAGGTATACCTTTGACGGACGGCTCAAGGACAGCCTCCAGGATTTCTGCGAGGACCTCTACGGCTGCGACCTGCTGATCGTGGACGACCTGGGGACGGAGATCACCAACAGTTTCGTGACCTCTGCGCTGTTCTCCTGCCTCAACGAACGCCATCTGCGCGGGAGGTCCACCCTGATCTCCACCAACATCAGCCTGGAGGAGCTCAGGGACCGTTACTCCGACCGAATCTTCTCCCGGATCAGCAGCGGCTTCACGCTGTGCAAGCTCACGGGGCCGGACATCCGTATCCTGAAAAAGCGCCTGTCCAACGCCCCCGCTGTATAATAGATAATTACCGATACCGCTTTTACCGATACCAATCGAAGACTTCTTCCGGCTTCAGACAAAATTGCAGGAATCTGCATGGAAAAGAACAGAAAGGGACACATCATGGGCAACCGCGAAGAAAAAAGAAACTTGGAAACCATTCCCGCCGGCTCTCTGGGAATCATCGCGCTGGAGGGCTGCAGGCCCCTGTCGGAGCGAATCGACAAATACCTGGTGAGATGGCGGAGGGAGCGGGAGAGCGAGCACAAGGAATCCCTGGCCTTTTCCGGCTATCAGCGGGACTCCTACCTGCTGCAGTCAAGGGTGCCCCGTTTTGGCTCCGGGGAGGCCAAGGGGATGATCCTGGAATCCGTCCGCGGCTTCGACCTCTACCTGCTGGTGGATGTCTGCAACTATTCCCTGACCTATCGCCTGGGCGGCCAGGAGAACCACATGTCCCCCGATGACCACTATCAGGATCTGAAGCGGATCATCTCCGCCGTGGGCGGCAAGGCCCGGCGCATCACGGTGATCATGCCCTTTCTGTACGAGAGCCGCCAGCACAAGCGCTCCAACAGGGAGTCCCTGGACTGCGCGCTGGCACTGCAGGAGCTGGTGCAGATGGGCGTGGACAACATCATCACCTTCGACGCCCATGACCCCAGGGTCCAGAACGCCATCCCCCTCCACGGCTTCGAGACCGTGCAGCCGGCCTATCAGTTCATCAAGGGGCTGCTGGGCCATGTGGGGGACCTGCAGATAGACGCTGACCACATGATGGTCATAAGCCCCGACGAGGGCGGCATGACCCGGGCCATCTACTGTGCCAATGTGCTGGGCCTGGATATGGGCATGTTCTATAAGAGGCGCGACTACACAAGGATAGTCGACGGACGCAATCCCATCATCGCCCACGAATTCCTGGGCACCAGCGTGGAGGGCAAGGACATGATCATCATCGATGACATGATCTCCTCCGGGGACAGCGTGCTGGAGGTGGCTGCGGAGCTGAAGAACCGCAGGGCGCACAAGATATTCGTCTTCTCCACCTTCGGGCTGTTCACCAGCGGCCTGGACAAATTCGACCGGGCTTATGAAGAAGGAATCATCGACCGGGTGCTGACTACGAACCTGATCTATCAGACACCGGAGCTGTTGCGCAGGGAATGGTACATCAACTGCGACATGAGCAAATATATCGCCTACATCATCGATACCCTGAACCACGACTCCTCCATCAGCGACCTGCTGAATCCCAATGAGAGGATTACGAGCATCGTGGCCCGGTACAAGAGCGGGGAGCTTTCCCCCTGATGCCTGCGGGCACACATTACTTATGCTATCTCCTATATTTATTACACCTATATTACACTGGAACCGCCGGATCGCAATGACCCGGCGGTTCTGGTGTAATGCGGCTTCTGTCCGTCTGTATCTCTTCAGGCCCCGGTGAAGGTGTCGTAGAGCGTCACCACGTTTTCCTGGGCATCGTACATGGTGATGGCCCCGCACTCGATGGGGAGCACGATGGCGAAGGGCTCCTCGGAGTCCACCTGTATGGTCTCCTGCTTCACGCTGTCGTCCACCACGATTTTGCACACCTTGTCCTCGTTCAGGGAGAGCAGCGCGATGCCCTTGTCTTCGAACACCACGCCCTTCACGCCCTCCTCCATGTAGGCGTCGGTGCCGCCCTGCCTGTAGAAGTAGCCGTATGACAGGCCCTCTTTGGTCAGATAGATGGAGTAGGCGTAGTTCTCCTTCTCCTCGTCATAGAAGAGCATGGCGCACATGTCCTCATTGACGGCCTGGGCCATCTCCCAGGACTTCTCCACGCCCTGCTTGTCCCTGGCATCCTGCTCCAGCCTACCCTTCGACACGCCGAATATCCCCGCCTGCCATATGATCAGAAAGGCCAGCAGAATGATCAGCACCAGGCCTATCAGTGCCGGTATCTTCTCTACCTTCATGTCCTTACCTCCGGTTCCGTTCTGATTTTTTACCTTCCTTACAAGACATACCTTTTGAGGAAGATTCTACCACAGATTCCCCAATCCGTCCAGCCGTAAAACAGGCCTGACTTATTGCCGCGGCAGCCTATTCCTTCAGATAGGTGATGAACTGGTTCCCGCTCTCCTCGAACCAGGCCGATGCCTCGCTGTTCTTCATGGTGTATATGGTGCCCGTGACGGGATCCATGATGCCCACCTCAATCTCATTGAAGCCCACCAGCAGCACTGCGCTGTCCTCCACCAACGCCAGCACGGGGATGTCCTGGTTCACATAATACAGCACCGCGTCCAGGCTGCAGCCCGCCAGGTCCAGAAGGACCGCGTCCGGCAGGCTTTCCCGGAGGATGTCCCGAATCGTCTCCCCCCGGTCCAGATGGTACTGGGTGTTCCGCACCACGCCCTCATAGCCCAGCATGGTGTCCAGGCAGACGGCCAGCGCGCCTCTCTCCGGCGTGGCCTCCGCCTCCTTGATTGCCATGATCTGGTTCTTCGCGGCCCGGTTCCCCCGCTGCCAGATCCTGCGCCCGCTCTCGTCCATGACCCCTCCCGCGGCGTCGTAGGCCAGCTCCACGGCCTGGGCGGAAGAGCTGAAGATGCCGCAGGCACCGTAAGCCCCGTACACATAGAAGCGCTGGGCCTCTCCGGCCTCCGGCAGCAGGAGCTGTCTGCCGCCTTCGTACACCACCTCCTTGGGCGTAAGCACCATGGCTGACTTGCCCTCCGGGTACTTGCGCAGCCGGATCTCCATCTGCCGCTTATACCGCTCCGTGTCCGCGGCGGCCAATGTGTTCCTGCCCGTCCCCTCCTCCAGGCTGTTCATAACATGCTCCTGCTCTATCTCCTGGTAGGTGCCGGATTCCAGGCGCATCACCCGGTCCAGGGCGATCTGGTTGCCGTCCACGTTGCAGCCGGTGACATAGACCCCCGTCTGCCTGTATTCCTTCAGCAGCTCGCCCTCGGAATTGCAGATGCATATGGCATACATGGGAAAGAGGAACCTGCCGGAGTGCTCCTCCACCACGTCCGCCCCGTGGGCTATGCCGTATATGATGTCCTCGTCCATGAAGCCCAGGGGCCGGATGGCCTCCCCCTCCGGCACTGTGATGCTCTTCCGTACATCGGTGCCCAGGTTGTGGATGTTCAGCACATTGCTGTGGTAGATGTCCTCCCCGGAGGACCAGACCATGATCTTGTGGTTCTCCGACACCTGGAGCCCCTCGTCCTGGGCGATCTCTATCTGCCTGGAGCATGTCCTGCGCACCAGGTCTATCCCGTATACCCCACCGTCCAGCGTGAGGTAGAGCTTCTGCTCCCTGTTCAGGTACAGCAGGCGTTCCATCTGCACCTGCAACACGGAATAAGGCCTGTCGTAGGGGATGTAGAGCAGCTCCTCCACCGTGTTCTGGCCGCTGTTGTAGGTGTAGAGCTGTATGCCCACCTCCCCCTCGTGCCTTCCCCGGTTCATGTATCCGTAGACGGCGAACTGCATGTTGCCGCCCTCGTCCAGATCCAGGATCTTGATGGCGTGCTGGTCGTACATGGTGCGGGCGTCCGCGTTCTCCTCGTCGTAGAAGCTGAAGACCAAGGTGAGCTTGTTGGTGGTGATGTTGTAGCAGAAGAGCCGGTTGGCCGCCACGAATGCTACTACATTTCCGTCTTCGCTCTCCCGCATGTCCACGTCTTCCCCGGTAATGCCCAGCACGATGCGGTCCTCCACCCGCAGCTTCACCGCGTCCGGAATCTGGTCCATGGTACGCTCGTAGGCCAGCAGGTAGATCCGGTCCGCGGTGTAGCGAATCCGGTAGTGCTCCCGCATCCTGTAATAGGTGCTCTCCCCCTCCTCCCTGGTGGCCACCATGTAGTCCATGAGGAAAGAGGCCGTCTGCTCCCCTATCTCCGTCAGCCGGATCTCAGGCTCCCCGATCTCCTCCACCTCCAGATCGCCCCAGGTGAGCTGTCGGAAGCTGCTGTAGATGTTCACGCTGTGGTAAGAGCTGTTGTCCTCCAGCCTGGCATCGGACTCCATGTACTTGGTCAGCTCCCTGGCAGCCTCCTTATCGTACAGGCGTTCATGGAAGTCTAGGCAGAAGGCCGTCTTCTCCTCCACATGCAGGCTGTCGCTCCATATGACCCTGGTGTAATAGGACACCTGCCTGTCCCCCTCCAGGGTGAGCAGCACCGTCAGCAGATATTCGGTATCCCGTTCAATCAGGTCCTTCAGGGCGATGCGCCCGCTGATCTGCCCCTCCGTCTCCACATAGTCCGCAATCTCGGTATCCTCGATCAGCCTGGATCCGTCCGCGCTCCTCACCTGCATGGCGATGCCCGTGACCGCCTCCCCGAAGGTGTCCACCAGGAAGCCGGCATCCCTGTCCTCCCCCAGCACGGTCACGGTCTCCCTCTGAAAGGCCATGTCCACCGGCTCCCCGTAGCCGTGGAGCTGGTTGCATGCCGTGCCCCGCATCACCATGGTGACCAGCGGGAAGGTGGCGGGGGACATCTCCATAGTCAGGTTGTCATGCCCTCTGTTCATGAATTTGTTCACGATGGTCAGTGCCGCCAGGAACACAAGGCAGCAGACCGTAAGCTTAATGATGGTCTTCTTCATATAACAGCTCCTTCAGGGCAGGATCCACATGCAGGAATTCCATGGTGCGGGCAAGGGCCGTGGATTTCTCCGCCCAGGAGCCGCCCGGGCGCATGGCATCGGACTTCACCGCCCGGATCATCAGGTTCTTGGGCGTGTGCTCCATGTCGATGAACTCCAGGATCTGCACGTCATACCCCTTCTCCTCCAGCAGGTCGGCCCGCAGGGCGTCCGTGATCAATGCCGCCATGCGCTCCCTGATCACGCCGTAGCGCAGGATGGGCGCAAGCTCCCCGCACCGGATCTGGCCGTTCAGCTCATGCTGGCAGCAGGGCACCGCCAGGATCACGCCGGCTCCCCATTTTACGGCCTTCTCCAGGGCATAGTCCGTGGCCTTGTCGCAGGCGTGGAGGGAGACCACCATGTCCACCTTCTCCCCGCCCTGATAGTCGCTGATGTCCCCCTGCCGGAAGCACAGGCCATCGTAATGCAGCTCTTTGGCCAACTGACCGCAGCGGTCGATCACATCCGCTTTCAGATCCAGCCCGGTGACCCGGATGTCCCTGCCCTGGAGCCGGTTCAGATAATAGTACATGCCGAAGGTCAGATAGGACTTCCCGCAGCCGAAGTCCACGATGCGGATGGTGCGGTCTGCGGGAAGCTTCTCCAGCACATCCTCGATGAACTCCAGATAACGGTTGATCTGCCGGAACTTATCATATTTCGCCCTCACCACCTTCCCCTGGGGCGTCTGCACTCCCAGGCTCACCAGGAAGTCCACCGGCTCCCCCTCGGGCAGGATGTAGCGCTTGGAGCGGTCGTGGGACATGTCCGGAAGATTTGGGGGTTCCGCGTCCCTGCGCTTTTTGGACTTGATGGACACTGCCCCCTTTCTGCTGACCAGGACGCTGGCTTCCAGGTAGGCGCAGCTTATCTGCGCCTGCCTGAACAGCCCCTCCATATATCCTGTCAGGCGTTCCTCCAGCTCCTCCCGCTCCAGGTTCCTGTGGAACACCTGCGCGCCGCGGTACAATGTCTCCTGAAAGCACATCCTTCCCCGGATGAGCACCGGGCGCAGCTTCACCTTGGAAGCTTTTTCCGCATCCCTTGTATTGCTCAGTGTGATCTGTATGATATTTTGATCCGGCAGCTGCCGGAAGAATTCTCTCAGTTTATCCATGGAAACCCTTTCTTCCATCAGTGGGGCCGCCGTTCTGCCATGCCGCCGTCTTCCCTAGAACCATGTGGAGAAGCTCCCTCTGCGGCCTCCGTGGCGGCGCTTGTATATCTCGTTGAACAGCAGGACCTGTATCATTTCCTCTGCAGGCGGATTCCCCTCCTCGCTCTCCAGAATCCGGCACATAGATCCCGCCAGCGCCTGTAGGCTGCATCTGTCCGGGTATTCGTCGTAGATCATGCTGCCCTCGTAGTCCGTCCTGTCCAGGATCTCTGCTATCCTTCTCTGGCAGCGCCTTACGTCTCCGGGGTACATCTGCTGCAGATATTCCAGATCCCGCAGCAGCCTGGCCTCGTTCTCCGCGCCGCGGTAATCAGGGTAGGTCATATAAAAAGGAAGGGGCCCGTTCCAGCCCCTTACTTTGTCTTCCGGAAGCGGCTGTAACAGTTTCGAATGAAATTCCATACGCACTCCTCTTTGGGTTTTTTAACAGCATATGCGTGTTTCCTCTAACTGTTACAGGCGGATGCCTCTGCCGCCCCGCTTTCGATCCCTATTTTAATACCTGTATCCGTGCGACTGCCCGCTGCAGCGCCGTCTCGGCCCTTGCAAGGTCCGTGTTGGCAGCCTTGCCCTGTAAGCGCCTCTCGGCCCGCTCCATAGCGGATTTCGCACGGTTTTCGTCTATCTCGCCGGGCCATTCGATTGTCTCGGCCAGAATCGTCACACCCTCCGGAAGGATTTCCGCGAACCCCGCATGCAGGGCCGCCTTCTTCTCCCCCTCCGTCTCATGGATGTAAAGGATGCCAGGCCTTACGATCACTGTCATGGGAATATGCCCCGGCAGCACGCCGATCTCTCCCTCTGTGGTGTTGAACTCCACCATGTCCGCCTGGTTCTCATAGAAGACCCTGTCAGGCGTGATGATGCGCACAGGGAAGCCGCTCTTCTCTGCCATAGTCGCCCTCCATCCTTATGATACCCTTGCCAGCACGTCGTCGATGCTGCCCGCGTTCAGGAAATAGCTCTCCGGGATATCGTCATGCTTGCCTTCCAGGATTTCCCGGAAGCTGCGGATCGTCTCGTTGATAGGTACGTATTTGCCCTCCATGCCGGTGAACTGGCCTGCCACGAAGAAAGGCTGGGACAGGAACCTCTGCACCTTACGTGCGCGGGATACTACCAGCTTGTCTTCCTCCGACAATTCGTCCATGCCCAAAATGGCGATGATGTCCTGGAGCTCCTTGTAGCGCTGGAGGATCTCCTGCACGCCCCGGGCGGTCTGGTAATGCTCGTCGCCCACAATTCTGGGATCCAGGATACGGGAGGTGGACTCCAGAGGATCCACTGCCGGATAGATGCCCAGTTCCACGATGGAACGGGACAATGTGGTGGTCGCATCCAGATGGGCAAAAGTGGTGGCCGGCGCCGGGTCGGTCAAGTCGTCCGCAGGCACATAGACTGCCTGTACGGAAGTGATGGAACCGTTCTTGGTGGAAGTGATCCTCTCCTGAAGGGCGCCCATCTCCGTCTGCAGCGTGGGCTGGTAACCCACTGCGGAAGGCATACGGCCCAGCAGAGCGGAAACCTCGCTGCCCGCCTGTGTGAAACGGAAAATATTGTCGATGAACAACAGCACGTCCTTGCCGCCCTTGTCACGGAAATACTCTGCCATGGTAAGCCCTGTAAGGCCCACGCGCATTCTGGCTCCGGGGGGCTCGTTCATCTGCCCGAATACCATGGTGGTCTTGTCGATGACGCCTGACTCCATCATCTCATGGTAAAGGTCATTTCCCTCACGGGTACGCTCGCCCACGCCGGTGAACACGGAATAGCCGCTGTGCTCCGTAGCGATATTACGGATCAGCTCCTGAATCAGCACCGTCTTGCCCACGCCTGCGCCGCCGAACAGACCAATCTTACCGCCCTTCTGATAAGGACAGAGCAGATCTACGACTTTAATGCCTGTCTCCAGAAGCTCCTTCTCCGTGGCCTGTTCCTCGAACTTCGGCGCAGGCCTGTGGATCGGCTCATAGGAGACTCCCTCCGGAGCCGGCTTGTTGTCGATGGGCTGGCCCAGGACATTGAAGATGCGCCCCAGGGTCTTCTCGCCCACGGGAACGGAAATCGGTGCCCCTGTGGCCACCGCGTCCATTCCCCTCACCAGACCGTCGGTGCTCCCCATGGCGATACACCTTACGGTGTCGTCGCCCAGATGCTGGGAGACCTCCACGGTCAGCTCGTTGCCGTCTCTGGTAGGAATGCGAATCGCTTCGTTGATTTCGGGCAGCTTACCCTCATCGAAGCGGATGTCCAGCACCGCGCCGATGACCTGAGTAACCTTGCCTCTGTTTTCTCCTGCCATTTCTACCTCTTTCCCGCCCGCTTGCG
>OFGG01000763.1_pt1 | contig 24783 bp, 26 predicted proteins | sample 1521701 | NCBI WGS metagenome assembly OFGG01 (sample SAMEA3504081, study PRJEB24116) | mouse gut metagenome | biome: mouse gut; feature: mouse-associated habitat; material: faeces | place: Denmark | collected 2011
GGAACAGTTTTAATCCTCCCATCCTCATACAAGAAAGCACCAGTTGCGATCATATTTGCAAAACGGGTATCCTGCTTTATCAATCTCGCAATCTGCTTTATAGAGACTGTCTCAATTAGAACATATTCTGATGGCTGCTTTACAGTTTTTGTAAAAGCCTCTTTTTCCTTATCTTCCGCAGACTTGTAATCTTTTGGTTTTAAGTCAGCTACTCCTCTACGAGATAAAATATATTCTCTGTAAGACGGAATCTCTCATAAATAATCTGCATCAACATAATCGCCTCGAGTAACGGTTTTCTCTCCAGACTCACTTAGTCTATATTGTCCCCAATATATGCGATCTATCAATCCTGCATAATACAAATTAAAACAGGCATTATTAACTCGTTCCTCAAATAAAGAATACCGTTTATCTTTACGGGCAGTTGCTTCTTCTTCCAGAATATAAAATATTTGTGCAAACTTACTCCTAATTTCACTTAAAGAGGCATCACCATATTCTGCTAAAAACAGTAAAATCGGATCATATAATTCATTTATTTTAGGAATTGCCATATTCTCTTTCCCTCTTCAAGCTTAATCTTTAACAAGGTTTATCACGTAATGAAAAATTACTATTCGCTTTTCGTATCTGGGGATCAGGATCCTGCACATCTACTTCAGCACTAAGGGCATCTTTATCATAATAAGACAATAGCCGTGTTCCGACATTTTCATTATTAGTTGGATTTGTTGGAAAAACTGTATACTTTTTCCCCAGAAATACATTATAATTTTCTGCAGGATGCGAAGGATACCTATTATCTTTTTTCCCATAAAGGTTATATCCCTACAGTATACCATGAAATCCACCAGACTCCCAAAAAATCCGTTCCAAAATCCTTTCCGGCTTAAGGCCATACCATCGTCTTAAAGGAAGCCCTTTTCTCGTCTCCCATTTTGACACTGTCTTATCACTCACACCGATCTTTTCCGAAAGTTCCCTCTGCGTAAGGGAGGAAGAAATTTAATGTGAATTTTATTGTAAAGACAGGCGTTTTTTTGTATAATTGAAGTGTGGCAGGAACAGGATATATCGTATCTTATGTCACAGATTTTTAGAAATCGAGGTGTTAAAGTGCAGGACGATACAAAACAGATAGAGGAAGTCATGGCAAAACGTACAGCAAAAAACAGCGTATTCCTTGACCTTTTTCAAAACAAGAGTTATCTGCTAAAGCTATATAAAACGCTCCACCCGGAGGACACCACAGCAACAGAGGATTCACTTACAGATGTGACAATCACAAATGTGCTGACTGATAATCTGTATAACGATTTAGGCTTTATTGTCAATAATAAGTTGATGATACTTGTGGAGGCGCAGTCAACATGGACAGTGAATATTTTAATAAGAATTTTACTGTATCTGGCGCAAAGCTATCACGAATATTTTCAGCGTACCAGCCAAGACTATTACAAAAGCAAGAAAGTAAAAATGCCAAAGCCTGAACTTTATGTGATTTTTACGGGGAATAAAGGGCGGAAACCCGATAAAATATCTTTGTCTAAAGAATTTTTCGAGGGCGCAGATATAGATATTGAGGTAAAAGCAAAAGTTATCTATGAAAGCGATACAGATGATATTATCAATCAGTACATCATTTTCTGCAAAGTTTTTAACGAGCAGACAAAACAGCATGGAATGACACAAAAGGCGGTTACAGAAACAATCCGCATATGCAAGGACAGGAATGTTTTAAGGGAATATTTAGCGCAGAGAGAAAAGGAGATTGTGACGATTATGATGAGTTTATTTGATGAAGAGCAGATAATGAAATCGTTTATCAGAAGCGAAAGGCATGATGAAGCTAGAGAAACAGCGGAAAGAATGATTAAAGACGGGGAACTTTCTCTTGAAAAGATTGCACGTTATGTTCCTGCATTATCAATGGAGGAATTAAAGGAGATTGAAGCCGAGGTTATGCAGTTAGCGTAATCGGCAAAACAATTTAATATTAAAATCACAGCGTAAAGGCGCATGGAACAGTAAATTGTAAACCATGCGTCTTTTTTTGCGCCCAAAGGAGGAATATGAGCGACAACATTCAGACCAACACTACAGGGCGATTAACGCCCTGTTTACAACAGAAAATTGACAAGACAAGGTACTTAGTCGAGGTACATTTTTCGGCTACCAGTAGCCAAAGCGTAAAGGATAAGTTAAAGCGTGTCATTCTCCACGATTTGGAGCATGGGAAACAGGGCAGACCGAGAAAAAGTGATGAAAAATGATAAATACGTCCTTGACAAGTAGCAACAGGGTTTATACCTTAAGGTACTATCTGCCGTTCTTACTGCTCCTGGGCCGCGGCCCGGGCCGCCGACAGGAAACGTTTTACGGTCTCCGTGGGGAATGCTGTATTCCCATTCCATGGGCAACACCTTCCGGAGCGGATGCACGTTTGCCCAGACGGGAATCGCCAGGAGCACTAGTCAAGAAGCGCTTTTTCCAGGTCGCTGAGCATAATGCCCAGAGATGTGATGCCGCCCTCCGCAAGATACCAGATGCCGGGGTTCTCCAGGATGACCAGATTGCCATTCCGGTACGCATCTGTCTTCATGACCAGCTCATTCTCCATGATTTCCTGTGCCAGCTGGGCGCCGGTGGCGCTGATGGCAGAGTCCCGATCCATGACAAAGATATAGTCGGGATTCAGCGCAACGATGGCCTCAAAGGAAACCTCATTGCCGTGGGTGGGCGTAACACCGGCGCTCCCGGATGCGTCATTGCCGCTTTCGCTGCTGCCTTCTCCCTCGCTGCCCTCACCGCTGCCGCTCCGGCCACTGCTTTCTTCTTCGTTTCCCTCATCCCTGCTGCCATGTCCGCCGCTTCGCCCGCTGTCGCTTCCCGCTGCCGCCGCGTCCACACCGATGTTGTCAAATCCAATCTCGTTGACAATCAAAGAGCAGCGGCCGTCATTGCCCAACAGGTTAAAGCTGCCGCTGGTGCTCATGCCCAGCACACAGGTCTTCCCCTGAGCGAACTCCGCCAGCGCCGCAATCTGGGCATCATACTGCGCCAGCAGTTCATCCACATGCTCTGTCTCCCCAAAGATGGCGCCAACCGTTTGGGCGTTGGCGCGGATTGCTTCCACCAGGCCCTCATCGGATACAGTCGTCAGCCGCAGCACCGGGGCGATTTCCCCCAGGGAATCCATATACTCAGCCATGCGGCCGCCCATCAGAATCAGATCCGGCTCACAGGCCATGACGGCTTCCAGGTCTGGCGTCTTGACAGAACCCACAATGGGCAGTTCGTCATTGTAGGACTGAAGGTAAGGCAGGGTGATGGTGGGCGCGCCCACAACGCAGCCGCCCAGCCCCAGATTGTCCAGGATGTCCAGGTTGGCCAAATCCAGGACCACCACGCGCTCCGGCTTATAGGGAACCGTGACTTCAACGGGTTCGCCCGCGGCATCCATGCCTGTCACGACAATTGTCCCGGAGCCCTCCGGTGCCCCGCCCTGGCCGGAATCTTCTGTGCCATCCGCGTCAGTCTGGTTTTCAGAACTGTCGCTTTCCTCCGACGACGATTCTGCAACGCTGTCAATGGCTGTCTCCTGACTGCCTCCTACGGTATCCCTTGTGTCTCCACAAGCAGTCATGCCCAGGACCATGGCAAAAGCAAGAATGAAAGAAAGTAATTTTTTCATGATATGGTTCGTCTCCTTTTCTGTGATATTTTAGCAAATTAGATTCTTAATTTCGTTTTTTTAATAATAAATAGACAACGGTTTCCCTTCGATTTCCATGATTTCGAAATCCACATTGTAGATTTCCGCCAGGTTCTCCTTCGTCATCACCTCCTCCACCGTTCCCATCTTCACGATTTTCCCGCCCGCAAACGCGCAGATATAATCAGAATAAAAAGCCGCATAATTGATTTCGTGCAGAACCAGGATCACCGTCTTCCCAAGCTCGTCACAGAGCCTGCGGACGATTTTCATCATATTGCTGGCGTGGTAGATATCCAGATTGTTGGTGGGCTCATCCAGAAGGACATATTCCGTGTCCTGGGCGATGACCATGGCGATATAGGCCCGCTGGCGCTGGCCGCCTGACAGTTCATCGATGAACTGATCCTGAATCGGGCCCAGCTCCATGTAATCCAGCGCCTGGTCGATGATTTTCTCGTCCTCCGCCGTATTGCGGCCGGCGGAATAGGGAAACCGGCCAAAGGTCACCAGCTCCCGGACGGTCAGCTTCATCTGGATATTGTTGGTCTGGGTCAGGATAGCCAGGCGTTTGGCCAGCTCCCTGCTCTTCCAGCCGGAGATGTCCCGGTCTTCGAAAGACACCTCACCGCTGTCTCGGGCTATCAGCCGGGAGATGATGCCCATGACCGTGGATTTCCCGGCACCGTTGGGGCCGATGAGAGAAGTCATCTTGCCCTTGGGAATCTCGAAGCTGACAGAATCCACCACCGTCTTCCCGTCATATTTTTTGACCAGATTTTTTACTTTCAAATCGATACCTCCCTGCATATAACATAGTCTGCCAGCATCTCTCAGCCGCTTTTACAGGACTCCCGGAACCCATTCTTACCGCTTCCTCCGCTTACATCTTCTTATTGGTCAGGAGCAGGTAAAGGAAATAGATGCCTCCGAATACGCCGATGAACACGCTGATTGGAACCGCATAGTGATAGACCCGCTCCACGATCAGTTCGCCGCCAATCATGATGGCCATGCCGAACAGCGTGGAGGCCAGGATAAGCTGTCTGTGCCGGAATGTCTTCAAAAACTGCCTGGCCAGATTCGCCATAATCAGGCCGATGAAGGAAATCGGCCCTACCATGGCCGTGGCCACGGCTATGCACAGCGTCACGCCCAGCAGCAGCCTGCGGACGCATCTGTCGTAGTCAACGCCCAGGTTGACGGCCTGTTCCTTGCCCAGCGCAATCATGTCCAGCAGGGCAATGTCTTTGCGCAGCACGAAGATCACAGCTGCCAGAACAACCAGGGATGCCACGATGACTTCCGCGTTGACGTTCTCAAAGCTGGCCACCAGGGTCTCCAGCAGGCTGTCATACTCATTGGGATCCATGATGCGGGTCATGGTGGTCTGTATGCTGGAGAAGAAGGAAGTCAGCACCGTGCCGATTAACAGGATGTACAGCACATTGTGCCGGGCTTTTTCGAACAGATACCCGTAGACCACTGTGGCCACAATGGCCATCAGCGCCAGATCCACCGCGAAGGCCAGGTTGCTGTTGGTGGCCAGAAGGCTGGCAGATCCCGCCACGAACACCACCGCCGTATGAATCAGGGAATACAGGGCATTCATCCCCAACAGGCATGGGGTGACGATTACGTTATTGATGATGGTCTGGAACACCATGGACGCTCCGGCAATGGCAAACGCCGTAATCAGCATGACGATGAGCTTTGGTGAGCGAAGCTTCATGGAGTAACGGAACAGTCTGGCGCTGCCGAAATTGACCGCATAGAACATATAACCTGCGGCGCACAGCAGCACCACCACTGCCAGGATAATCAGTTTGCGCTGGTTCGCGCGGATGGCGGCTCGGTTCATTTTCCATTTCCTCCTTCCATGACGGCAGCGGCAAGGCGGCCTTCACGGGCCTTCCCGCCCAGCCGGATCGCCTTTCTGCCGTGGTTCAGCCGGTAAAGCAGCATGGCGATGAAGACGATGCTGCCCACGATGCCGATGATCAGTTCAATGGGAAGCTCATAGGGGGCGATGATGCTCCGCCCAATCATGTCGCAGGCCAGCACGAAAATCGAACCGAAGAGCGCCGTATCCACCAGAGTGCCGCGGATCTTATCCCCCTTGAACATGGCCACCAGGTTGGGGACGATCAGTCCTATGTAGGAGATGGATCCCACTACCACCACCACGGAAGCCGTAATCATGGCCGCGATGCTCAGCCCCATGAACAGCACGAAATTATAGTGGACGCCCAGATTTTTCGAGAAATCCCTGCCCATGCCCACGATGTTGAAGTGATTCGCGAACACGAATGCCAGAATCACCAGCGGCACCACCAGGTAGACCAGTTCATACCGCCCCCGCAGCACCATGGAGAAATGTCCCACCAGCCAGGTGGACAGCGCCTGGCTCATCTCGTATTTGTAGGCAAAGTAATTGGTGATTCCGGTGATCACATTGCCGAACATGATGCCCACCAGCGGCACCATGATTACATCCTTGAACTGGATGCGCTGGATGAACCAGACGAAGATCCACGTCCCTCCGATGGCAAAGACAAAGGCGAAAAGCGCCCTCCCCCACAGGGTGGACTTCGGCATGAACAGCAATGCCAGCAGGATCCCGAACTGAGCCGAGGAAATGGTGACGCCCGTGGTAGGCGAAACGAACTTGTTCATACAAAGCTGCTGCATGATCAGGCCGGCCACGCTCATGCCCACGCCGGTGCACAGGATGGCCAGCAGCCTGGGAAGTCGGGAAATCAAAAATATCTCCCACCGTTCTATGTCGCCCCTCAGCAGGCTCGGCAGATTCACGTCCAGTACGCCTATGAACAGAGAGCTGCCTGACAGAATCAGCAGAGCCGCCGCCAAAATAATAGTAAGCCGATACTTTTTAATCACAGTCCCTCCTTTGTTAGTTTTAACTAACCCTATGGATTTAAAAAACGCAGTATCACTCTGAAGACCCGCTCTGATATACTGCGTGTTTTTCTGTCAGCCCGCCGTATTTCTTTTGCAAAAACGGCAATCCTGAATTCCATGTGCTATTATAATCTCCAGCTGCGCTCCCCACAACTCCAAACAGCTACGGTTATGCTCCAAAAAGGCACAGATTAGTCTTGGCTAACCATCCTTGTCCCCATGCCCTTCCGGTATTCCGTGGGCGAGACCCCCATCACGTCTCGGAACGCCTTCGAGAATTTACTGCTGTTGTCATAGCCGAAGGCGCTGGCTATTTCCGAAACCGACTGTCCTGTGGTCTGCATGCGCAGGGCCGCCGACTGCATCTTATAGGCCCGGACATAGGCGTATATGGATTCGCCGTAGACGCTGTAAAAGCTTTTTTTCAGCTGCGCGGGGGATACGAAAAAGCGCGCCGCCAGCTGTTCAATGGTCAGGCGGGTATCCATGTGTTCATTGATGTAGCCGCATACCTTTTTGGCCAGTTCCACATGTGTCCTGGAACAGGAGCGCCGCTCCGTCTGGGACAGGTTCATGTCCAGGCTGTTCAGGAACATCAGCAGCTCCAGTATCTTTACCTTAAAATAGCCTTTCTTCATGTCCTGGGGCACGGAATACAGCTCCGAAAAGACATGCTCCAGCCGGGCCGTGGATCTCATGACGAGATATCTGTCTTCTCCGCAGAACTTTTCCAAAAGCGCACTGGGGCTCACATTGACGTCCTCCAGAAAGCAGGACAGACAGGAAGGCGCGCTGACGGGGTCAATCAGAATCGACACGCCGTGATAGTGCCTGGTGGGACAGTATACCACCGTTCCCTCTTCCCTGCTTTTGCAGACAGATATGTCTCCACCTGACAGGTAGAAGAAGAATTCCCCCGCGTCGTACTCGAACCGGCCCTCCCGGCAATGAGTGATTTCCAGCATGCCTGACGGGTAGGAGGAGGGATAGGTGTAGCTCTGGATATGGGCGTCTTTATAGCACAGCCAGATGCCGGAAAAGACCTGGTGTTCCGTTATCAGCAGCTCTCCCGCGTCATTCTTGATCTGGTATATGATGCTGTCTTCGTCTCTTTGCAGGATTCGGGCATCTCTGTCCGCGGTTCCGTCACATAGTTTCTTTTTCATCAATATGCTCCCTGAGTCGGCTTAGCCTGGCGCTTATCCTGGCGGGGCTTATGTGCATTGCCTGCATGCGTGGATTCTCTGACTTTGAAGTTCCGGCTTTTTGCACAATCGGATGTTCTCGTAATGGTTCATTATGAACAGGAAATCATCCGCGTAGGATTTTCTCCAGCGCCTTCCCTTTGGCAAGCTCATCCACCAACTTGTCCAGGTAGCGGATTCATTTTCCTGTCCGGCTCTTCCAGTTGCATTGGATAAAGTCCAGAAGAGTAATCTTATTGGTGATTTTCTGTACCATGCTGACCAGTGCAATTTCCGCATTACGGGTCTCCATATGACCACACTCCATCTTAATATCCAGCACAGGCACCAGCATCTCTTGTGGCGAAGAACCACTGTGCACATAATTCACGCCCCCGCCAGCCACTTTGGAGACATTGCTGCTTACGGAAAAATCTTTTTATATCTTGCATTATTTGTGTTTCCATCAGGCTCTATAACCCCTGCTTCCACAAGCTTCTTCAAATAACGCCATGCGGTAGCTGATGACCTTCCTGTCAACTGCTCGGCTATCTGTGTCGAAATGACCAAATTTCCCTCCAGATATTCAATAATCGGAAACATTTTCTCATAATCTTTTGCTACTAAAACTTCTTTCAAACTTCTTTCATTTTTTTGATTGAAGTTTCTATCTTCTTTCATCTCCTCTTCATTTGCATATACCATCTTTAATGTCAGAGTAACCTGATTCAGCCTCGTATCTTCTTTCAGTTCTGGTTTTATCCAACCCTCATTTTCCCATGCAGATAAAATCGCCGGGAAACCGGAACCGGCATTGTCACCGAATCCAATCATCCTGAGCATCGTCTGCATACGGGGATTCCTTGACTTTGAATTTCCGCCCCGATAAATGTCCTCAATCGAAAGTTTCAGGATTCCGGGATTGGTAAACTCAAAGCCATCAGCATGCTTTATTACTTTTCTCTTACCGCCTTATGGACAGGCGTTTCATCAATCCGCTGCATTCCTTCCAATCTGAATGGCTTCTTCAGGTCAGCAGTCAGCTTTGGCGTAACCTTCGTAAAGAAATTGAACAAATTATTTTCCCATGTCCCATCATATGTGATACGGTCATTCCAGCGAATCTCCAACGTAACCTGGCTTTCATCCCGGTAATCCATGAACACATTATCGAACTCGTCCCGTATGGCAAGCCCATCGCCGAACATCATCAATCCGGCAAGCGTCAGGCCCTCTTTTTCTTCCCTTCGGTCTTTTCTGTATCCACCAAGTTTTTCAAGAAACGACTTGTCATCAAGGGAATTCCATACATTGTATTTCGAACATTTTCAATATGCTTTGGGCAATAAATTAACTGTACTTACTCAACTATATGGAAATGATACTTCTTTGCTCTCATTTCAAAAGCATACTTTGTACCTTCCATGACATCACATATTTCTTTTCCTATTTTCTTATCATCCATCGTGCCCTCATATCTGACTTTGACATCATCTGTTTCAGAATTCATTGACACAATATACTCTGCATCCGCATTAACCGGAATATTCGCATTATGTGTCACTACAATAACCTGTCTCTTAGATTTGGCTTCTTTTAATCGTGCTACTACCAAATCGTAAACCAATTTATTGTCCAAATCATCTTCTGGCTGGTCTAATAGCAACGGCAAATCTCCATAAGCCAAAAGAAACGTTAATATTGCTGTAGTTTTTTGACCTGCAGAGGCATTTGAGAGTGGAATAAATTTTTTCGCACCTTCCGGCTTGTATGATACCTCCAGGTCATCCTCTGGAATAAATGCAATCATTCTTGAGAACGCTTCTGGCGTCATATCCCTAATTGCTGAATTCATTCTTCCCTGACATGTCTTTTTATCCTTTTCATCCCTGATATCTTGCATCAATTCCCTAAATTTCTTCATTCCATCTTTTTCAAAAAAGTAAGTTGATAATTTACTGATTTCATCATCAATCGTTGCATTGTCTTTTTGTAAAACAGATTTCATCATATTCACAAAAGAAGTCTTGTTTCGTCCTTTCTTCACCACAAATTTCACATTAGAACCTTTTCCAATAACTCCATTTATGAAATCTGCTCTCATACTCCATATTTCATTAGCGGCCCTTTCATATTGCCCGTATAACAGTTTCTGCGTCTCTTCCGCAGTACCTAATTTTGCTTTGTCCGATTTAATGTTATCTAATTCTGTCAATTTGTTCTTTTTTCTATCCAGCAGCTCATCTAATTTATCAAAATCAATACCTTGCTCCTGAAGTTCTTTACACACTTTATTATATTGATTTTCTGCACTCTCTTTTCCTTTTTTCCATTCTGATTTATCAATTTCTTCCAGTAAGCTATCTGTGTCTTCCTCAAGCAACCTGATGGATTCCAATAAAGCATTTTTTCTAATCAGAAATGCCTTTTGATCTTTATCCAACAATAGTTCTAATTCAGGATTCTCCATCTCTGAAAGATTGGGATTCACCAGTTCCAATGACATAATCGAATTCTTTAGTTCTGTTACTTTATCACTTTTTTGTTTTATGTAATCATCTATTATCTTCTTTTGTGCACTATACTTTTCTTTTTCCCTTAATGCGTCAGATATCCCACTTGATTCATACTTGCTGATTTGCTCTTCTATATCTTTTAATTCTGTGTTTATCCTTGACTCCTCACTTATTGATTTTTTCAAATCATAAATTTCAAGTGATTTTGCAATATAAGAATTAAAGATTGTATCCTTCTCATTTATTTTTTTGCTGAGGTCTGCAATATCTTCGTCTATAATGCTTAATAAAGAATTGGCATCTAGTGCTAATTCGTAAATCTCCTTCTGGGTATATGCCTGTGCTTTGAAAAAATTTAGGAAATTATCATCGGCCACCTCTGACCAGCTTTCGTTCACATACTTATACAATTTACGCGACTGATTACTCATACTGGAAATATTCGTGACAACTAATTTATAGGAATCAGCAAGTCTCTCAAAATATATCTCCAAAGTAGAGTTTTTTGTAAATACACCTCTCGCTATTCCTTTACCTTTTTCCTTTTTACTTTCTCTATAAAAATAATACTGCTCATTCTTTATCTCCTCTAAATTATCCCCGCCAAACGAACACATACCTCCAACCAGCATACGGATAATAGACGATTTTCCGCTACCTCTTCCACCAATTATTGTATTTAACTGAGGATTAAAATCCACAATTATGTCCTCTTTTTTATTAAGAAGTGTGTCGGTTGCTTTTATGGACTTTATCCACAATTCTGGCTCTGCATCCGGCTTATTGGGACTTTCATACTCATTCCGTACTCTCATATCATAAGATAACAATGCCTGACGCACGCTTTCCAGATTCGGCTTTTGATCCATTTTAAGCCAGGAATAATTTCTTCCGATTCCCCATAAACCATGCTTTGCATCTTTTTCTGAACACGGATTATCAGAAAATGTCAGAAATGGCAATCCAGCTTCTTTTGCCAACGAGTAGGCCTTGTACCATTCTTTTGCTTTATCATCTGAAATTTCCTTGTCATATTTTTCACTTAATAATCTGCATGTCTCTTTTATATCCTTGTTGTTTTCATACACATCCCATACACTCTTATTCACAATCTGAACAGCATTTATATATTTTCTGTCCAAAACCTTTTTGATATTGTCATGGCTGATTTGAGAAATTCCGCTGTAATCATCTATATGGGCAGCTATCACCAATGCTCCCGCCTTTTGCGCCATATCGCATATCTCAAAAATACTCCCATTAGAGGTATTAGCGCTATTTCCCAATTCATTTTTTGTGATTCCTACCTTTGCCAAAAAGTCTCTTACATCAGCTCCCTCACAGTGAACATCAAAAAGGATTAGAATATGGATTTTACTTGAATCACACGATAACTCTACCGCCGGGAAAACTACTATTCCCTCTCCTTCACATATTGCCTTAATTTCATCTATTCCTCTGTAGTCATTATGATCTGTAATCGCTATACACTGTAATCCTTTCCTTTTTACTTCCTCAACCCATTCACTTGGAGTATCTTTCTTCTCCCTGTAGCACGCGCTGCACATTGTGTGCAAATGAAAATCACACTTATACCATCTTAATCCTACGTATCCCATCCTATAAATCCCCCTTTTATTTTACATTTGTACTTAATTCTTTAAAGTAACCTATTTTTTTAAATCTTCCAAGTGTTTCCAGCGCCCCTCAAAGCAAATCTGGTAGCCCCGTAGGTTCTCAAGGCATATCCCCTTTTCCGGAAGACATCACCGGCGCAGGATTTTCTCCATCGCCTTCCCTTTGGCAAGCTCGTCCACCAACTTGTCCAGGTAGCGGATTTCCTGCATCAGGGGCTCTTCAATATCCTCCACGCGGACTCCGCAGACCACGCCTTTTATCAGCCTGCGGTTCGGGTTCAATGCCGGAGCCTGCAGGAAGAAGTCCCCGTAGGTGATATCGCTTTCCATCAGTTCCTCTAATCTTTCCCTGCTGTATCCTGTCAGCCAGGCGGTGACTTCGTCCACTTCTGCCCTGGTGCGCCCTTTCTTCTCCGCCTTTGCAATCAGCATGGGATACAGTTTCCCAAAAGGCATGCCGTATATCTTTTCGTTCGCCATGATGCACCTCCCTGGAAGAATCTCAGTCCCGCTTGGGTTCCCTGGCCGGCTCTTCCTTCCGCAAATCTTTCTCATACATCTCTCTGCTGTTCATCAGCCAATCCAGTTTTTTCCGCGTCTCTTCGCGTTTTTTTCTGTCGAAATCCTGAATGGACATGTGCTGGAAATACCTGGACTGCTCCTGGCTAAACCCAAACTTTTCTCTCATTGTCTCCGCATATTCATGGAACCCATCGGCATTTTCCATGATTGCAATGATTTCGGGATAGTTCTCCGCCGCAAGCAGATGCGCCTTTGCTTCCTCTATCTGACGGTCCAGCTTACCGATCTGCGTCCGGGCATATCTCTCCCGGCTTTCGTCATCGTATGGCAGATCTGGTATGCCGTTCCTTCTTTCTTTCATCTTCGCCGCTTCCTCTTGATAGCTTTTATATTCCTGCTCCGTGAGCATGTCAAATCGGATCTGCAGCAGCTTCTTTACCTGATAGTCGGATAGGTCAAACGCTTCTTTCAGGGAAACAATCATATCTCTTTTGTCTTTGCTTCCCTTTATCACTTCCAGAATCTCCGCGCTGTGCTCAAACGCCCAAATATAGTCCTGGCATAGCTCTAAACGGCTGTCATAATACTCCCAGTTGTCATCATCCTCATACCGCAACCTCCCTTTCGGGAGTTTCCCGTGCATTTCCCTGTAATCCGACTTAGAATACTCATTCGTGCTCACATCGGCCCTTACCCCAATCTGCTCATATTCCGCCAGTTCATCCACGGCTAGCGCATATGCTTTGGACAACGCTGCATAAATGGACTTAAAATCGTCCACATACACTGAAATCCGCTGAACATCACCCGGATAGTCCTCCGGAACATACTTCCCGAAACGTTCTATCAAAATTCTCACCTGGTTGCACCGCATATCAATCCCTCTCTCCCATAAATTATTTTGGTGTTAGTCAGTAAGTGGGTTGGTGGCACAATTTCAGGCTTTTCAGGACCTTAAAATATGCGGACTGCAAATGGGGAAAGCGGCTTACCAACCCATATGCTGACTAACACCATTATTTTTCATCTTTTCAGAAAATCGCTGAACTCTTTCAGTTCCTTTTTTCTGCTCTCGGGAAGGCTGTTGAACTCCACATTGCAGACCGCTCCTTCCAAGGCATACAAATGCACCAGACAGACATTCGGATACCTTTCCTTCAATTTCAGGAAGGCCTGTTCCGCGCCTGAACGGATCAGCTCCTCCGCCGAGCCAATCCCAACGGAATCCAGCTTCTTTGCCATTTCCCTGCCAATATTCATCATGGATGCCAATTCCGCCATGTTCTTCTCTCCTCAAACGACTACAATTTTGCATTCCAATTGCCGACAGTTCTGTAAAACGCTCATTCATCATATTCACAAATATAACCGATCCGCCCTGCATAGGAGGGCGCGGCAGACAGGATATCCTCCGGCACATCGTTGAGGTAGCACCTACCATCCGCCGTTCGGTATAGGATGGCTACGTATTCCTCTTTTACCTCTCTCCCATCCTCGGTAAGCCCCTCATAGCTTGGCTCGCCCTCCAGCCAGAAACCGGCGAACAGGGCCTTATACAGGTCTAACATACCGTATCCCTCCGGCGTTCCGGGCTCCAGCCAGCCGAATCCAAATCTGTCCGCCCTGTTGGCGCCTACAAAGAATGTAACCGCCGTTTTTTCTTCCGAAACAATCTGTTCCTGCACCCGCCGGAATTCTTCCCATGAGGTGAGGGTCGCCAGATAACCGCCCTTTTCCTCACAGGCCTCATACGCCTCTGTCCACGTCAAATCTTCCACGATCAGTTCATAGCGGTGTGCTGCCGAGGCCGTTTCCTTTCTTTCCAGCAGAGAGCGCATCTCAACTTCAATATAATACGTCTCCGGCGTCTTTCCCTCCTCTTCCGGATAAACGGCATGAAACCGCTGTTCATATTCCGCTTTCTCTACCGGCTGCTCCAGCCAATGGTATTCGAAAATATAATCATCATTTTCATCAAGCTTCGGCCCGTCCGGCGGATCCTGGCAGGTTCCTCCGCCTATGAAATCCCAGGAGCCGTCCTTGATGGCGTATACATTATCATAATAATATCCCATGTTCCCTTCGGAATTGCAGAGGAGATTCCCTTTCTCAATATAGGTAAAATACAGGCGGCTGGTCTGCAGCACATCCAGAACCCCATCATGCCAGGTCAAAATCTGGCAGCCTCCCGCTTCAAAGCCGGAATCTATCACAAGCTCCGGAATCTCATCTTCGTCCACATAAATCAGGCTGTAAGTGCAGGAACCGCTGGCTTCAAATCCATCCAGATAATCAAGGTATGCCTGCTCCCAGGGCTCCTTATCGGCAGGGCTTTCCATGTCCGTTTCTGTGCCTGAAGCTTCCTTGTTTTCTGAATCGTCTGAATCATCCGGGCCGTCTTCCTCTTTCGCGCCACTGCTTTGCGGCGGCTTTTCTTTTGGTTCTGAGTCGTCTGAATCATCCGGGCTGTCTTCCGCTTTCACGTCACTGCTTTGCGGCTGGTTTTCTTTTGTCTCTACATCCGGTATCGCTATTGCGTCGTTTCTCCCACAGGCCGTAAGGAAAAGGGCGGCCATACCGCACAGCAGGGCCAGCTTTTGTCTTTTCATTCAAAATCTCACTTTCTCTATCTTGATTGGGGTTCCGGCAGGCTATCCTTCAGGCCCCTGTGCAAATTCTTGTGCAAATTTTCGGTGGACATCTTCCCCGGAGCGCAAGTACAGAAACCTATCGCACAGAGGGCTACCGCTCATATTTCGGGCTTGTGCGATTTGGAAAACAGACCGGAATATTTGCATGCGGGTTCGGTATGAACCACTGGTTTCCACTGCCTTGATTATAAAATATTTACCTACAACATGCAATGTATATTTATAGCCTGAAATCCCGCCATTTTTTATAATTACACCCTAAAACCAAATAAGCTGTTGTGAATACTTCCTTATCACCGTAAAACTAAGGCGTAACAAGCAGTCTGCTGATTTCGCCCTCTTTTGTTACCCCTAACGGTCGAAACGGAATTTTAAATTTGATGTGCGCGGAGTAGCGCCGCAATACTGCCGCCAACAACGGTTTTTTATTTACCGCTTGCGGCTGTCCGACTATCATATACTTAATTTTACTTGTACTGCAAATTTAACCGGTGCACAGTATAAATAGGGGTTCAATCTCTCTTTTTATGAAATCTATCCTGTCTTTCACTCTTGGAACAAATAAAGAGGAAATAGCGACTACAATTTTATCTTTAACATTGACATATATCGCATTTCCACCGTCACCTAAAGCCGCATACGAATGCTCCGCTTCATCTATAACCCACCACAAATACCCATACTTTAAATGGCGTGCTTTCCAAACGCTTTGTACCTGCGTACTCTCGAAAATCCATTGATCGGAAATAACCTGTCTGCCGTTCCAATGTCCCTCATTCAAATATAACTGCCCTAATTTAGCCATATCCATAGTTGTAAGGGATAATCCCCAGCCAGCCGTATTCGTTCCGTTCGGGTCAGCAACCCAGCCATTTGCACCTTTGGATTGATAAAAATCCAGCTGGTCTTCTTTGCTTAGAAAATATATACTTTTATCAACCGAAATTCCCAACGGAGAAAAAAGATTGTCCTGTGCAAATTCTAATACGGATTTCCCTGTAGCATTGACAAGTATGCCCGATAAAATATCAATTCCGATGACAGGAGCATATTTGAAATTCCCAATTTTTCCGTTTCCGCCCAAAAGATCAAGAGAGGATATTACCCAATCATCACTGGAAAAATATTTTGGATAAGGGTTAAACCTATACTTATAGGGGGCGGTCATTGTAAGCAGATTCCGGATTGTAACATGCTGTATTGTTTTCTCCCTTTTCCTGGTTTGATAATTTGGAAAAAAATCAATTACTTTTTCATCAAGGTTTTTGATACAGCCTTTATCTAAGGCAATTCCGAATAACATGGAAATGATGCTTTTCGTCACCGAAAAAATATGAATGGGGTCATTTTCTGAACACTGATTAAAATAACTTTCGTAAGCAGCATTATTATCTTTCAGTACAATGATTCCGGTTATATTGCCATATTCTTTTTTTATTTTATTTTCTAAAGATGTTATTTGCTCCTGTTTCATGCCGTTTGATCGACCTCCGCTTTAAATTTTTCTAACTGGATAATAGACTTCTGTAATCAGTTCATCTTCCTCCGCAACCTGAGAGGGGTCTGTTACATACACTTCAAACAATGCGTCGGTGCATTCATACCCTTTCTGTTCTGCCCATTTTATCTGCTTTGCATATACAGAAGATAAAATCGAATAGCTTCCCTTTACAACAGTTTTCAGACATAACCCCGCCTTAAAATCTCTTGTTCCAGTCACATATTCTTTAATAGGGACAGCAAATTCTGTGTCTAAACCAAACGGGCTAAATTCATTGCTGTGGAATAAAACCATTGGGGGATTGGCTATGGTTAAATTTTCTTTCCTTATCCTGCCTGATAGCCTCCCAAAGCAAACGCCGTAATCGTCAGAAAAATTATCCGCTTGAACCATTTTGCGGATGGAGAGCAGGCACATCACCGGAACCTCCACAAGTTCTACATCAATATCATCTAAATATGACATAATGGGCTTCCCATTTTTTAGGTTCGATATATCGCATTCCAGTTGATACAGACGCTTCTCCTGTTCATGTAATTGCTTTTTTATATCTTCCCGTTTTCGGGTTAGGGCAGCATACAATTTTTCCTCATACAATTCTCCCGATTCTATCATCTGCTTTATTTCCTCCAATGAGAAATTGTATGATTTCAAACGGATAATAAGCAGCATAGTTTCCAACTGTTCAATCGCATAGTACCTATATCCGGTTTCCGGGTTGATTTCACTTGGCAGAATAAGCCCTATTTCAGCGTAATATCTGAGAGTTTTTGTAGATACTTTGCATATTTTTGAAAACTCACCAATGGACAGCACTGATAATCACCTCCCTTTTCTTCCTTAAAGTATACACTTTACCGTAAGGGTAAAGTCAAAGGCATTTTTTGTTGTCGGCTTCTCATGAGAAATCTTAACGCTATATAAAATCCAAATCAATATGAGAATTTCGCCGGACCAGGATACTGATATCGCGCCTGTCTTGGCCGCAACCGCACCATCGGAAATTTTCCATCTGTGCATTGCAACCGCACAGGTGGAAAATTTTTCATTTGGAACTGTCGGAAAATAACTGCTACAACTTCTTTAGAAAAAAGCCCAGAAATGCAAGGAAAACGGCTTTAAACTCGTAGCAGTTATTTGTAGACAATTCCCTCTTGACAAATTCGCCCATAGTGCATATACTCAATATATACAGTAAACACTCCACAAAATAACACCACGCCATGCCGAAGAACCGGCGGCGCCGTGGGGAAACATACAGACCGGAGGTGATGCCCAAAATGAACATCCATATTTCCCTGCAAAGCGACATCCCCACTTACGAGCAGATTAAGATACAGATCAAGGCCCAGATTCTGGACGGACGGCTGGCCCCGAACCAGCCCCTTACCTCCATGCGCCAGCTGGCAAGAGACCTGCGTGTGAGCATCATTACCACCACCAGGGCTTACAGCGACCTGGAGGCGGAGGGGCTGATCTACACCGTGCAGGGACGGGGGTGCTTCGTCAAGGGGGACGCAGAAATGGTCCGCCGCCAGTATCTGCAAAACATCGATGAAGCCTTTCGGACAGCGGTGGAAAAGGGGAAAGCGGCAGGCCTAAACCTTGCCGAACTACAAGACAGACTGGAGGAGATTTTCCATGAAAAATGCAATTGAAATCCATGATTTATGCAAGACCTATCCGGGATTTTCCTTAAAAAACATCAGCTTCACCGTGCCGGAAGGCCTCTGCTGCGGCTTTGTGGGACCCAACGGAGCCGGGAAGTCCACTACCTTAAGGATGATGGCCGGGCTGGCCTTTCCTGACAGCGGGGACATCCGCCTGCTGGGCAGGCCCGCCGACGCCCCTGCCGCGAAGGAGGATATCGGCATCCTGTTCGACCAGCCCTACTACCAGGAGGAATGGACGCCCCTGGATATCGAAAGAAGCCTGTCCCCCTTCTATCCCGGCTGGGACGCTGCCCTGTACAAAAGCTGCCTGTCCCGCTTTGGTCTCGACCCCCGGAAGAAATTCAAGAGCTTTTCCCGGGGCATGAAGCAGAAGCTGGGCCTGGCCGTCCATCTCTCCCGCAATACCCGATTGCTTCTGCTGGATGAACCCACCGGCGGGCTTGACCCTGCGGCCCGGGACGAGCTGCTGGACATCCTGCGGGAATATCTGGTTCCGGAAAGCCGCACAATCCTGTTCTCCACCCATATCACCAGCGACCTGGAACGGCTTGCGGACTGCATCGTCTATATCAGCGGCGGCGCCATTTCCTATGCCGGGGACAAAGAGGAGCTGGTCTCCCGCTATTGCGTGGTGCGGGGCGACGTGCTTCCCGAGGGGAAGAAATCCGCCGCCATCGGCCTGCGCCAGACCGGCAGCGGCTATGAATGTCTCATGGAACTGGACAGGATTGGCGGACTTCCCCCGGACGCCGTCACGGAACCGGCCACGATCGACGATGTGGTAGTCTATATGGAAAGGAGCAGAAAACATGCTTAGAATGTTGAGATTGAACTGGTCTGCAATGAAATGCTATCGTATCAGGTTCCTGATCATCCCCGGGAGCCTTTTCGTGACGGGATGCTTTTCCCCTGTCCTGCTGGTACCCATGGGAACCTTCCTGCTGTTCTCCTTCTCCCTGAATCCTTTCGCCATAGAGGAAAAGGGGGATCTGAACCGGCTCTATCTGACCTTGCCGGTGCAGCGGCGGACGATTGTCACCGGCAGATACGTCCTGTCTTTTCTCCTGTTCGCGGCGGGCGCCCTGCTGGGGCTGGCCATGATGCCCCTGGCCAATCTGGTCTCTTTTTCCAAATGGTACCCGGGCTTCAGCTGGAAGCTGGCGCTGGTTTCCTTCAGTTTCCTTTTCTACGGCGTCATGAGCCTGGCCATGTATCCGCTGCTCTTCAAGGTGGGGTACCAGAAGGGGAAGGTCTGGGGATATTATGTGCCTGCGCTGCTCGTCTGCCTGGCTTATATCGCGTTGATAGAATATGATATGCTCCTGGGGAACGGAACTTTTATCTTCGACCTGCTGGTGTATGCTTCTGACCACATTTTAATCGTCAGCGGAGGGATGTTCACGGCAGGCGGGATTCTGCTGGCCCTCTCCTATCTGCTGTCCGCGAGACTGTATGGGCGGCGGGAGTTTTAGGCACGGCGAAGAGCCGCATGCTCCAATGTCTGCAGCGGAGCGTCAGCCTTATGTCCTGCATGGGGAGAGCGCTCTGCTGTCCGGACTGGCATCCTCTCCTCGCTCAGAAACTGCCGGAAGACAACTGATATAACTTGTTTCGGATAAAGCCCGGAATACCACAGAAGCTACCATGAACTGGCATTCGTTTTTTATAGACAGTCCCCTGCCGCGAAGCAAAAATTGCGCCCCTATGCCATTTTGCGCGGCCTGCCCGCGGGAATCCTGCATATATCTAATCCCCAATCTCATAGAAATACTGCGTCCCCGCACCCGTCCTTACCGCTCCCACGGCCACGCCGTAGAGCCGTTTTGCCATATCCTGCGCGAGCATCTCCTCCGGCGTGCCGCTCCAGATGACCTTCCCCTCTCCCAGAGCGGCAATCCGGGCGGATATCTTCAGAGCCAGCAGGATGTCGTGCAGCACCAGGACGACAGTCTTGCCTTCGTCCGCCAGCTGCCGGACTGTCTCCGCGAACTTCACCTGCTGCCCGATGTCCAGGTAGGTGGTGGGCTCGTCCATGACGATGACGGGGGCCTGTCCGGCCAGGGCCATGGCGATGTAGACTTTCTGGCGCATGCCGCCGGAGAGCCGGGACATGTGCTGTTCGGAAAGCTCCGCTACCCCCATCTGCTCCATGGCCTGCCTGGCTATCCGGACGTCCGCCTCCCGGTATTTCCTGGGGTAGGTCAGGTAGGGGAACCGCCCGTGGAGCACCATGCGGCCTGCCGAGATGTCGGGCACGTTCTTTCCCTGGGGCAAATAAGCGATCCTTCTGGCCAGCTCTGTCCGGGAGATATCTTTTATCGAAATACCGTCTATTCTGATGTCTCCGGAGCGCATGGGCAGGAATCCCAGCAGCGTGCGCAATAGGGTGCTCTTCCCGCTGCCGTTGGTGCCGATGATCGTGGTGATTTCACCGCTTTCCGCCCGGAAGTCCACCCCGCGCAGAATCTCGACCTTCCCGTACCCGGCCCGGACATCCTCCATCTCAACCATAGCGCCATCCATCTGAACCCTGCCTCCTTTGCTTCCCTCTCCCGCCAGGCTCTTCCTTTCCTGGCCACGGCACCTCACCAATCCGCTCTCCCAAGCCGTTCCTGACCTGCGCAACCGTCCGCGCACAGGCTTTAATCGCTGTACACAGCCTGTACAGCAGCCACCATAGCTGCCCGGCCTGCTCTTTCTGCCGGCACCGGCTCTTCTGCGGCTTTACAGCCCCACTGGTACAAGTATATCATAAGCGCAGCCCCTTGACAGCTACAAATTCATGATTTTCCTGAAAGCATTTTCCCCTGGCAACAGAAAAAAGGGGGGCAAGAGGTTGGACAGTGAAGACTAGCGGTAGCCCAGCCCGGACAGTTCGCTTCTCCAAAAAAGAAGAAGAACTCCTGACTGTACTCGCCATACAGCCAGGGGTTCGTTCTTTTTGTGTATCATTGGATGCTTCAATTCATGCGGATTGCGGTGACAAGATGGCTTTTGCCATATGGGCGAATGGAAGAATGCCCAGGCCAGGATAAAATATTGCTTTACAGCCCCCGGATAATATTGAGATAATCCTGTCTTTGATCTACTACTGCATAAATGACGACTTCCCTGTCCGCTTCGTTGACCTTATAGAATACCAAATCTTTTTTGAGTATCAAAATCTTGTATCCCTGTCTCTTCAGCACCGGATATCTCGGCTCTGCCCCGATATAGGGATCGTCTGCCAGACTTGATATTCTGCTTTCTATTTCGTCAAGCTGCTCCAAAGCCACATTATTACCGAAGTTCTGAGCCACATATAATATGATTTTCCGGATGCCTGCATCTGCTGTATCGGTACGAACAATCCTGTACTTCAAAATCAATCCTCCTGCAGCATGGCTCGCAAGTCGCTGATGGTATCGCTTATGGGGGCCACACGCCCGTTCTTCACATCATCCTCCGCCTCCGTAAGAATTTCCAGCAACTCTATACGGGATTTCATGTTTTTGTATTCTTCATATGAGAGAGATACCGTATCGCCTCGTCCATTGACAGTAATGATGACGGCTTCCTTTCCTTCCCGGCACTGTCTGGAAATCTCGCTATAATGATTTCTTAGGTCTGCCGACGGCCTTATGGTTTCCTGTAAAGCATACATATCTGTCACCTCCATATACAGCATTAGAAATTGTATCAGTCAATTTCCAACAGTTACTAAGCAAATTATATCGCAATATGCCTATGAAATCAACGCAAATTCTCTTTTCGGAAAAGCATTCCCTATGTGGAGCTGTACCATGCCAGGTATTCCTGTTTGAGATATTCACGGTGCAGCCGCCCATAGCGTCAGAAATACTTCTATAGGTATCCAAAAAAGTCACAAAAATCCCCTGAGGAACCACGGAACCACATCTCACCCGGCATGCCCGCCCTTATGCCGGATCAACATGTAGAGGAAAACAGGCCCGCCCACCACGGACATCAATATCCCCACCGGCAGCTCATAGGGGGCGAACAGCAGCCTGGCCGCCATATCGCAGAGGGTGACGAACCCCGCTCCGGCCACGGCACACATGGGCAGGAGCCGCCCGCTCTCATTGCCCGTGAACCTGCGGACGAAATGGGGCACAATCAGCCCAACGAAGCCCAGGAGCCCCGCAAAGCTCACCGCAGCCCCCGCCAGCAGGGCAGCCAATACCAGAAAAAGCATGCGGTACCGCCCCACCCGCAGGCCCACTCCCTGAGCCGTCTCGTCCCCCAGCGTCACCACGTCCAGCTCGTTGCACAGGGTGAACAGCACTGCCAGCGCCAGCGCGATCAGTCCGGCGGCAGGCAGCAGGCGCATGTAGGATACCGCGGAGAAGCCGCCCACCCGGAAGTCGATGCTCAGCATGGCCACGTCCGTGTCCAGCACCGTCACGGATTCGCAGACGGCATTCAATATGCTGTTCAGCGCCACGCCGCCCAGGATGACTGTGGTCTTGGACGCATTGGTTCGATGGGAGAACAGGAAAATGAACAGAACCGTAATCAGGCTCCCGCCGAAAGCCGCACAGGAAACGGCCAGACCGGACAATGTCCCCATCGCGCAGCAGAGGGTCACACCCAGGCCCGCTCCGGCGTTGACCCCGATGATGCCGGGGGAGGCCAGCCTGTTGGCCAGCACGTTCTGCAGCACGGCTCCCGACACTGCCAGCCCCGCCCCGGCTGCCAGGGAAGCCAGGGTGCGGGGGAGCCTGGCGTACAGCAGGATGCTCCTGCTCACCTTATCTCCCTGGCCCCGGAAAAGGGATATCAGCTGCACCGGGGTGAAATGGACGTTTCCCAGGCACAGGCTCGTCACCGCGATCAAAAGGCAGACGGCGATGCCGCCCCCGAGCAGCAGCCGGTTATGGTTCTTATTGTACATACGAGGATTCCTCCGTCCTGTCCTGATGCTCCGGCCATTTCTTCCGCCGAGTGGGGATTTGCTGTAAAAGTCCTGCATCTTGCCTGCGGAAAGCCGCGAAAGACAGCAGCGCGCCAAACCGCATGCCCTTGCGGTTTGTGTACGTCATTGTGCGCCAAGTGCAGACACTCAGTAAACCCCCAGGCAGTTCCCTTTATTGCCTCACTTTCATACAAGGTGACGCAGCCCGTTCATGGGGTTACTGCGGAACGTCCTGCTCCGGATACAGAATCTTCTCCAGCTCTTCATAGGCTTCGGCCCAGCGGGCGTTGGGCTTCAGATTGTACAGATGCTTGTCCAGGACATGCACCTGGCCGTTCTTCACCGCGCCCAGCTCGTTCCAGAGGGGATTCTCCCGGAACATGTTCTCGATGTTCTCCTGGGTGCCTTCAATATCATCGCCGGACTGGACAATCAGTATCAAATCCGGATCCATCAGCATTATGCTCTCCAGGCTTAAGCTCTCCAGGAGACTGTCGTCCGTGTCCGCGATATTGACGCAGCCGAAGCTCTCCAGCATCTCGCCCAGCACGTTGCCGCCGTTGCCTTTGGCCCGTATGCTGGTGGCGGAAGCGCGCATGGACAGTACGGTGGGAGCGCTTTTTCCGGCATTTCTGCTCAATATTTCGTTTATTTCTTTCTGGATATCCGTTCCGTATTGGGTGTAGCGTTCCGGCTGCCCTGTAATGTCTGTACAGGTCTTCAGGACGCGCAGATAGTCATCGAAGCAGGACACGTCAAAATAGGCCACCGTGATGCCCGCGCCCTCCAGGGACGATTGCCACTCCAGATGCTGGCTGGTGTTGGTGCTGGCCAGGACGAAATCAGGGTCTGCGGAAAGCAGAAGTTCCAGGCTGAGGCGCTTGGTCTCTCCCAGGTTCACGGTATCCTCCCCAAGGGGCAGGTCGAGATCCACGAAAGCGTCGTCCGGCGCTGCGCAGACATCCCCGCCCGCCAATATCCACATATCCGCATAACTCCCCAGCAGAGTCGCCACGCGCTCATAGGATTCCACCATGACCTCACGTCCTAAATCGTCCGTAAACGTATAGGCAGCGTCCTCTCCTGCATCCGGCTGGCCAGCCTGGCTTTCTCCCTGTCCTTCCGGCTGGCTGTCTGCCTGGCCGCCGGTCCGGTCTTGCGACTGGCTCCCGGTCTGCCCTTCCGTCCCATCACCGCTCTGGTCTTCCGATTGGCTGCCGGTCTGGCCTTCTGTCCGGCTCCCGGTCTGCTCTTCTGCCTGGCCGCCGCTTTGGCCTTCCGGCTGGCTCCCGGTCTGCCCGCAGCCCGCCAGTCCCACTGCCATCATACCAATCATCAGATATAATTTTATCTTTTTCATGCCATTCTCTCCTCCCTTGGACAGCTTCTTTTTAATGCCCCATTTTCGGAAAACCGTTCCTGACGCTTCGTTTCGAAGAACCGCGGGACATTTAATATAATCCTCAATTTGCCAAGCTGCCTATGCGACTATTTAGGAATTGTCGGAAAATAACTGATGCAACTTGTTTAGGAGAAAGCCCAGA
>OFGG01000764.1_pt1 | contig 24774 bp, 26 predicted proteins | sample 1521701 | NCBI WGS metagenome assembly OFGG01 (sample SAMEA3504081, study PRJEB24116) | mouse gut metagenome | biome: mouse gut; feature: mouse-associated habitat; material: faeces | place: Denmark | collected 2011
AATATGATAAAGTCGGGGAAATGCTGCTGGAACTGATTGCGGAGTGTCCGTATATTCCGGCAGGAGCGAACATCAAGTACAACTCAAAGGATGTCGGCAAGTGCGTGTATATCATAACCGCCGGGGGTAATATCAAAAGCCGGAATGTGCTTGGGGGATTCACGGCAGAACTGACGATACAGATTGCCTACCAGAGTTTTCCGCAAGGAAACGGGCAGATGATAAATGCACAGGCAGTCGTGGACAACATTACTGGATGGCTGGAAGATATACAGAACCTCCCCCGGCTGACAGGAAACAGGACAATAACGAAAATTACCGCAGGCGGCAGCTTCCCGGATGTGGAAGAGGTTGAGGGGGATAAGTCAACTGTGTTTGCCGCTAATGTTGTGATGGAATATGAAGTAGAGTAGAAAGGAGAAAGCAAACAATGAAATTACCAAGAGCGGCATTTGCACAGTTTCTTTCGTTTGATGATGAAAACTGGACATTATTAGGAAAAGACACAGATTCCATGTCTACGTCCATGAATCCTGACATTGAGACAAAACAGAATGTGATCGGCGAGACAACAACAGACCATAAGGGATTTAACCCGGAACTGGCAGTTGATACATATGCGGCAAGGACGGAGGATGCGATCTACGAGAATCTTCTCGACATTACCATGAATCGTAGGTCAGATGATGAACACACGACCGCTACCCTCATGGAATGTGTGCTTGATGAAGCGGTGAATTTGTCCGACAACAAGACACTGACAGGAAAGGCTTGGAAAGAGAAAGTAACAGTAGTACCGCAGGAATACGGCGGAGATAATGCGGCGTTTGGCATTCCGTTTAATGTTACACCGAAAGGCGGCGGCAGAGAAGAAGGAACAGTGTCTGTTACAAAGAGAGTTCCCACATTTACGCCGGGAACTGGTGGCGGAACATCCCCGGCAGCATTAAGCGAACCGGCGCAGACAAAATCAACCAGCAAAAGTAACTTGAGTTAGGCATTAAGGCAACTTAATATATCGGGGTGCGTGCCTTTCCATCGTGCCCCGATTTGGAAAGGATGTTAAGTATGGCGAAATATGAATTAAAATTAGATGGTGCAGAGGTTGACGAGATTACTCTCAACAAGCACGGAGACAAGATTGAGATTTCTGGCGATGATGCAGGTCTTTTTGATAAGTTCGCAAACGGCTATGACAAAATCGTGAAAATGGCGGATGAAATGCCTGGTAAACTGGAAGCGGTCGAGAAAGAATCTGCTGACAAAGACGACATCGCAAAAGCTGTGGCAATGTCAAGAGTGCGAGTAGAGTTCTGCGAAAAAGCAATCGGCATTATTGACGAGATTTTCGGAGAGGGCACAGCAAAGAAGTTTTTCCGGGATTATTACGAATCAATCCCCGACTTTCTCCCCGATGAAGGCCTGTTTATTGCTTTTTTTGAGAGGTTTACCCCTATTATGGAGGATATCTTCGACAGAAAGTTAAAACGGCAGGAAAAGGCAAGCAAGGCACGTATGGCGAAGTATCAGCCGCAAGACCATAAGAAGCCGCAAAGGAAAGGCACGAAATGATTGGCGGGCTGCCGGAAGCATTGACGGTAGGCGGCACCGAATATCCTGTCAGAACCGATTACCGCAATGTTCTCCAGGTATTCGAAGCATTCCAGGATCCGGATCTACAGCCGGAAGAGAAATGGATTGTGGCCATCTATCTGCTGTTTGAGGACTTCACCTGCGCTGACGATGTACTACAGGCGGCGCAGGGCGGCTTTGACCTAGAAGATGCCATAAAGCAGATAGCATGGTTTATCTCCGCCGGACAGCCGGAAAGAGAGTACCTGGAACTGCCCACATATAACTGGAAACAGGATGAGCAAATGATTTTCTCTGCGGTGAATAAGGTGGCGGGCCGGGAGACCCGGGAACTGGAATATCTGCATTGGCGGACGTTCCTTGGGTATTTCAATGAAGTGGGAGAGGGTACATTCTCCTTTATTGTAGGAATCCGGCACAAGCTGAATAAGGGCAAGAAGCTGGAAAAGCACGAGAAAGAGTTCCTGTCTCACAACAAAGAGCTGGTGTTGATGAAAAAGCCACTGACCAAAGAAGAACAGGAGCAGGAAGACGCATATAAATCATTGTTGGATGAGGTATTAGGATGACAGACAAAGAAATAGGCAAGACCGCCCGGGAGATTGCGGATAAAGGATATACTGCAATGGTAAAAAAGAATAAGGATGGGTATTTGATTCTTAAGCAAGAGTGCAAGATTGTTAGGAGAGACAATGTATCGGCAGACAAAGAATTATGAGAACCTCCAAAAACGCATATTTGACGGCGTGGGAGAGTACGACATACCGCAGATAGAGCCGACACAATACAAAGAGTGTGACTGGATAGGCTTCAACTATGCCCGGAGCGAAAAGGACAGAACCAGAAAGGGCGTGCATTTCTTCCTTGACGATTACCAGTTTAACGCCGTCTGGCAGTCCCCGGACAAGTACCTTGATATGTTCCGGCAATTCACGCACGTCATGTCCCCAGACTTCTCTACATACACCGACTTTCCGAAAGCCATTCAGATATATAACCACTACCGCAAGCACTGGGTAGGGGCTTATCTGCAAGAAAATGGCGTGAACGTGATACCGACAATTTCATGGAGTACGCCTGATTCATTTGAATGGTGCTTTGACGGGGAGCCGGTGGGCGGCGTTGTGGCAGTGTCCAGTGTAGGTGCGGCGAACAGCAAGGCAAAGAAAGAACTGTTTCTGACAGGGTATAATGAAATGCTTGCCAGGCTCCGACCTGAAGTGGTATTATTTATGGGTAAGGTGCCGGAGGAATGTAAGGGGAACATCGTGCAGATTAAGGCATTTCAGGAAAGGTTTAAAAAGGTAATGTGATGGGTGGACGTGGCGGGGTGAGCGGGTTATCCAATAATTCTGATAAAGGCATAAGTAATAGCTTACCAAATGAATCAGATTTTAAATTTAGGAATCTTCCAGATTTAGAGGGGTCACCAAAGCAGATTGACTGGGCAGAAAAAATACGGAATAGAGTTCTTGGCGATTTACAGTCATATGCAACAGGATACCAGTCAGATGGAAATAGTGCAATTGACAATGTTATTGGAAAGACAAAAAGTGAAATGGTTCAAAAGGTAAAACAAAGAATTGATGGGGCCAGTAGCAACGAAGCAAAGGAATATCAAAGAAATTACACAATAGAAAGATACAAAGATATTTCTGAAAGAATAAAGCGAGTTAATGAAGTAGCCGCTGTCAAATCTGCATCTTGGTGGATTGACTATAGTCAGAAATATGAAACGAGGTCTGGTATGAGAGGGAATTATAGAAATGCAGATTTCAAACGATATATTGATGGAAAAGCTAAGATAAAGAAAGGATTTCTTCCGACATGACAAAATACAATCCCCTCCGTCATTATGACAGAGGGGATATACTATTTGGAAAACCCCTTTCCGATTTGGTCTAACTTATCAATAATAAGCTTTTCTGCCCATGCCGGTGGCTGATTCTTTCCAGATTCCCAATTTTCCAATGTGCGAATTGGGATTTCTAGCTGGCGTGACAATTCGGCTCGGCTCATTCCGATTTCTTCTCGTTTTTCTTTTATTGTAAGAGGATAAGTCCTTATTAAAACCATTTCTCCAATCATAGGATATTTTCCGCCAGATAGGCTATTCATTAATTCTTTCTTTTCTGTTTCACTTTTTACCCTTGGAATCCTATATTCTTGTATATATTCGTCAATCATTTTTGGCAAATAGGCATTGCAGTAGGTAACAACTTTTCCATCTTTATCCAACCAGTAGATTCTTTCTCCGCATCCTTTTGTTCTTAAAAGGATAGTCTTGGAAATCATGTTTCTAAATTTGGGCCTTTCCAAAATTCCATATACCTCTTTTCCGGAATGAGAAAGGTTAATTTCCACAGTTGTTGCCCACTTGGATTTCTCAAGCCCCATATCTTCAAGGGTGACAGCATTTTCAAATTCGGGTCTGTATTCAACTTTTAATTCTTCCATATTTTCCTTTCTTTCTCCCATCGCAACCGGGTTAATATTCTGCTTCAATATATAATGTTTCACCCTCTAAAGTAAACGAATCAACTAGTTTTTCGGAGACATTATTATCAGATTCCAATTCCAGTAAATCTGGATAACGTCTATAAACACCTGAAACACATACCGCAATTTCAAATATAAGATTTTCGCATTTCGAAGCCAATTCTCTAACTTTCATTTCTATCCTCCATTTTCTGCTTATTTTACCACCGAATTGGTGGATTGGTATTATAATACAACCAATTCGGTGGTAAGTCAATATGATTTTGAAAATAATTTAGAAATTAATTTGGTACAAATTCACTCTCAAACAATGATACAATTATCATAACTAAATCAAAGCGCCCTATGAATTGGCATAGGGGAAGGACTAAACGGTGTCATGGATGCGTGTAATGCGTGTCTGTGGTGCCTTTTTGTTTTACAGGTGGTTTTATGGCGCAGTATGATGGAAGCATAAGGATAAATACCAAAATAGATAGCAAAGAAGCGTCCGCACAGATGATGACGCTTGAAAACCGTATTGTCAAGACTGCGGATAAGATTGCTTCTTTGCGCTCAAAAATGGATTCTCTTAAAGATGCCAAAATCCCAACAACGGAATATCAGGAGATTTCTGCTCAAATCTCAAAGGCAGAAGCAGAGTTTAATAAGTTGATGGAAAAGCAAGAGCAGATGCAGAGTGAGGGAAAGGATAATGGTGCGGCATGGGATAGGCTCAATGCAAAAATGGAGGAAGTTGGGAATACAATCCGGTATGCCAAAGGGGAGATGCAAGACCTTGTAGATACCGGAAAGGCATTTGTACCAGGAACGAGTACGGAAGAATATGCCAATCTTGGTCAGCAGTTGCAATATGCGGAAAGCGACATGTCTGCCTTAAACCAGCGGCACGATGAAATGATTGCCAAACAGAGAAAAGCGGCTGATGGATATAAGAAACTAGGAAATACTGCAAAGCAATCCTTTGAGAAGATAAATAAATCCGCTAAAAAATCAAATGGATTCTTATCCACGATGGTTTCTCGCTTCAAGGGCCTGGCGTTATCTTTGCTGATATTCAATCAAATTAGCAAGGCCTTTAATGCTCTTACGCGCAGTGTAAAAGAAGGATTTGGAAACCTGTACAACGAAGTTGGCGCGTTTAAGTCTGCAATAGATGGGCTAAAGGCCAGCTCTTTAACACTGAAAAACTCTTTTGCGGCGGCATTCCGGCCTTTGGTGGAAACGGCAATACCATACATGCAAAAGGCTGCCGAGTGGCTTACTTTGCTCATGGATAGACTTGGACAGTTTATTGCGCTTGCCATGGGGCAAAAGACGTATACAAGGGCAGTAAAACAGACCGCTGCGGCGTTAAAGGAGGCCGGGAAAGCCGCCAAGGGTTATTTGAATCCTTTGGATGAAATCAATCAATTTACCCCAAAAGAAGATAGTGGGGATACTGGGGCTTCTGGGACAATGTTTGAAGAAGTCCCAGTAGATAGAAAGCTTCCTGGGATTTTTGAGAAGATAGCCGAATATGCGAAGTCTATCAAGGATATTTTTTCACAAGGATTCTGGGATGGCCTTGGAAATTGGGAATATAGGTGGGACTCTATTAAAAACAGCCTTAAATCCATCAAGGATAGCCTGGCAAATATTTGGACAGACCCAGCAGTGCTGAATGGGGCAGATACCTGGGCAAAATCTGTGGCATATATGCTTGGGAGTCTTACTGGGACAGTGGCAAGCATTGGGCTTACGATTGGCTCAAATTTCATCGGTGGAATTTCGCTATATTTAGAGCAGAACAAAGAGCGCATAAAAGGCTTTTTGGTTTCCATGTTTGATATATGGACGGAAATAAACGGAATTTTTTCCGAATTGTTCCAGTCTATAGGATATGTATTTGAAGCATTTGCATCTGGGCAGGGACAGCAGCTTACGGCAAATATCATAGGAATTTTTTCAAATGCATTCATGGGAGTCATGGAGCTTGCGTCTAAATTGTTCCGTGATATTTCCAATATCATCATTCAGCCCTTTGTGGATAACAAGGAAAAATTCCGCACGGCATTAGAGGGGCTTCTGTCCATATTATCGGAAGTGACAGGAACAATAAAGCAAGGCATTGATGATACGTTTGCAAAGCTGAGCGAAATATATGATAGGCATTTCAAGCCATTTTTCGACTCTATAGCTGATGGATTATCCGATACTGTCGGAAAGTTTATGGACTTCTGGAATGAAAGCGTACAGCCAATATTGGAAGAGTGGGCAGACGGCTTTGATAAGCTTTGGAAGGAACATATACAGCCAGCACTTGATAAATTTGTAGAAATGCTGGGAGATGCTGCGGACTTCCTGAAAGCAGTATGGGAGAATGTGCTTAAGCCGTTTATTGATTGGCTCATAGAGAACGTTTTGCCAGTTGTTTTACCGATAATAGATGGCATCGTAAAAGCCCTAGGAGCTGCATTTGGTACTATAGCGGATATTGCTGGCGGAATCATGGATATCATCGGTGGAATTTTGGAGTTTCTGACGGGGGTATTTACAGGAGATTGGAAAAAGGCATGGGACGGAATCGTCAAGATTTTTGATGGAGTGGGTGGGGCGATAAAGGGAATCGTCAACGGCATCCTAGGCTTTGTGGAGTCCCTAGCTAACGGCGTAGTGAATGCAATCAACACTGTCATCCGCGCTTTGAACCGGCTCAGCTTCGATATCCCAAGCTGGGTTCCGCTGATAGGTGGGAATCATTTTGGTTTCAACATACCAGAGCTATCCCGGGTATCCATCCCCCGGCTGGCCACCGGAACCGTAGTGCCGCCGAATCGGGAATTTATGGCCGTCCTGGGAGACAACAAGAGGGAGCCGGAGGTGGTATCGCCGCTGTCCACCATGAAACAGGCTGTCTTGGAGGCAATCGCAGAAGCTGGTGGAATCGGGGAAAAAGAGATTACCATAAAAGTCCCGGTATACATCGGGGACAAGCAGGTATATGAAGCCACAGTGAAGTATGGGAAGACACAGCAGATGTCTACCGGGAAGAATCCGTTCTTGCTGGGCACAACGTAAGGAGGTGGGCCATGGAAAGGCCGTTTGAATTTAATGACATCCCGGTCAAGACCCCGGACACATTCCAGCCGTCCATGGCAACCACGTCCACAGAGGACTCAGACCGGACGCAAGACCTGGTGATGCACAACACGCCAATGGGCACGATAGAAAGCTATGCCTTTGAATGGAAGTACATAGAGCCAGCAGAAGCGGCGAAAATCATCCGGCAGATAAAGAACAAAGGCCAGTATAAGCTGCGGTACATGAGCGCAGATACAGGGACGTGGGAGACAGGGTATTTTTACACATCAAACTACAGCTTCGGCACGCTTAAGGTGGCCAACGGAAAATATGTATGGGAGAAGCTGTCATTTAATGCAGTGGGGATTAATCCAGTATGATAAACGCAAGCAAGGAATTCAAGGAAAAACTGAAAATCGGTGCCAACGTGGTCAACTATGCGGATGTTACTCTGTCTGACGGAACGGTTCTGCACCTGGAACCTAAGGACTTCATGGTGGGCGGCTGCAGCATCGAGGACAAGACCACGGATGGAAAATTCGGTGTAGGTTTCTGCATTGGAAAGACGCTGACCATGCGCATAGCGAACCATGATGAACGGTTCTCCCGGTTTGACTTCTACGGCTCCATAATCCACCTTTATGTGGCCCTGCTCCTGGACGATGGCACCATCGAGAAGCTGCGCAAAGGTATATACTATGCCATGGTTCCGCAGACTCCAGGGGATATTATCGAGATAAGCGCGGTAGACGGCATGTATAGGCTGGACAGGGACTACTCTGCCAGCAGCACCATATATCCTGCCACGCTCCAGACCATCCTGACGGATGCCTGCCTGGACTGCGGGATACCTATCGGCTTTCGGCAATTCGACAACATGGGATACATTGTCCAGGCTCGGCCAGAAAAGGCCACATACCGGCAGGTGGTGTCCTGGGCGTGCCAGATAGCCGGATACAATGCTAGGATTGACAATGCCGGGTACATGCAATTGATTTGGTACAACACAAGCCTTTTGGACTGGTATCATTATGATGGCGGAAGTTTTACGGTATATCCTCATGACACAATCGTGGACGGTGGAAATTTTACGGATTATAGCACGAACCTTGTAATTTCCGGTGGCACGTTTACGGACGCGATACCAGAGCATGTCTTCCGTCTAAAATCGTTGGATGTGCACACGGACGATGTGCAGATTACCGGGGTAAGGGTTGTAGGTGAAGAAGATGCATCGGCGCTGGCCGGGGAGGATGGATATGTCATCGAGGTAAAGGACAATCCTTTCTCTGCTGGAAAAGAGCGTTCCGTGGCGGACTACCTTGGGGGGCGCATGGTGGGAATGATGTTCCGGCCATTCTCCGCCCAGGTGCTGGGAAATCCGTTGTATGAGCCTTTTGACATCATAAGGGTGTCGGACAAAAAGGGAAATTCGTACAACTCCCTGATAAATTCCGTTTCTTACACTGTCGGGGCCTATACACAGATATCGTGCGAAGCGGAAGACCCTTTGCGGAACGGCAGCTCATATTTTTCGGAAGCGGCTGCAGCCGTGGTGGAAGCCAGGAGGAATGCGGAGAAGCAGCTAACGGAGTATGACAAGGCAGTCCAGAACATGAACCAGTTGGCGGGGAATGCCATGGGGTTCCATACCACATATGAGGAACAGCCGGACGGTAGCCGGATTACATATCTGCATGACAAGCCGTCCCTGAAAGAGTCTAAGACCATATATAAGCAGACCATTGATGGATTCTTCATATCAACGGACGGAGGTAAGACATATACAGCCGGTTTTGACTCACAAGGGAATGTAGTGGTCAACATCCTTTATGCAATCGGCATCGTGGCAGACTGGATAAGGTCAGGAAGATTTGAAGTCCGGAAAGGGAGCCAGGTAACATTTCTGGCAGATGCTGACACCGGGGAAGTCAGGATTGTGGCTGACAGCTTTTCCCTGTCGTCCGGTCAAACCATAGACTCCATTGCGCAGAGCAAGGCAGAGGAGGCGGCAAAGAATGCAGTGGATGGCCAGACCCAGCTGGACATCTTCAACAAGCTGACCAACAACGGGGCAGCACAGGGAATCATCCTGAAGGACGGTAAGCTGTACGTCAACGGGGAGTTCATCCAGGCGCGCGGCCTGCGGGTGCTGAACGCGGCCAACCAGCAGACATTTTATATCGACAATAACGGCAATGTGAGCATAAGCGCCACTTCCTTTTCTCTTACTTCTGGGCAGACAATAGACACCATAGCGCAGGGGAAAGTTGACAGTTTTGTCGCCACCATATATGATCCAAAGATTGCCAGCCTGCAAGCCCAGATAGACGGGCAGATTGAGACCTGGTACTACGATTACCAGCCGACTTTGAGCAATGTCCCGGCATCCAGCTGGAAGACGGAAGCCGACCGGGCGAAGCATGAAGGAGACCTTTTTTACTGGAAGTCCAAAGGATATTCCTACCGCTTCTTTAAAGACGGTAGCACTTGGAAATGGCAGCTCATCACGGACTCGGATATCACCAAGGCCTTGGCGGACGCAGCGAACGCCCAGGACACCGCGGACAACAAGCGGCGAGTATTTGTCTCGACACCTAGACCACCTTATGATGTGGGAGATTTGTGGTTTGCTGGAAGTGGTTCTGACATCATGACTTGCATGACGGCAAGGGCCAGCGGAAGCTATGTGGCCTCTGATTGGCAGAAGCGCAACAAGTACATAGACCAAGACGCCGCCAATACGGCCGCACAGAATGCCGTCAACGCCCAGACCCAGGCGGACATCTTCAACCGGCTGACGAACAATGGCGCGGCAAAGGGGATGTGGATGCGGGATGGCCAGCTATATTTCTCTTTTACCTACGCAGAGGGCGGAACATTAGTCTTGGGTGGTGCAAACAATGGGAATGGACAACTAAGCATTAAAAATTCATATGGGTCTCAAATAGGATATATTGACAATACGGGGGTGCATTTTAACGCGGGAAGCTTTACAGGAACAGTGGATGCAACAACCCTAAAATCTGCGAATGCCCAAATTACTGGTGGTAGCATAAACATGACTACTTCATCAGGATATAATGCAATCAGGATAAAATACTTAGAAAATTATGCATATTTAAATTCGATGGGTATTGTTGAACTGAATACCAATGGTTCAGAAACATCAATTGCTGGAAGTTATGCAGATTTTGGGAAATCTGTTACTGTAAAAGGAAGCCTTGCAGTTTTTGGAACAAAGTCCCGTATTTCAAAAACAAAAAATTATTCTGATATACAATTATATTGCTACGAAACAACAAAGCCCTATTTTGGAGATATCGGAGAAGCTACACTTGACGAAAACGGAATCTGCTACATATTTTTGGATGACATATTTGCGGAGACTGTCAACACGGACTGCCAGTATCAGGTTTTTTTACAGAAGCATGGCCCTGGTGATGTGTGGGTAGAAGAGCGGATGGCAAACTATTTTACTGTCCGAGGAACCGCGGGACTACGATTTGGATGGGAGATAAAAGCAAGGCAGATAGGATTTGAAGCAGAGCGCCTGGAAAGGTTTTCACGGGAAGAACCAGAAGAGGCCATCAACTATGAAGCAGAAGCACAAAACTACATAGACAGCTTTTATAAGGAGGTATTTGATTATGAATATGGTAACTAGCATGACATTTTTAACAACAGCAGAGGGAAAACGAATTTCCATCACATTTTCCGAGGTTGACGATGACGGGAGACTTATCAGGGAAAATGAGCGAATACCGCGTATAGTGGTAGATAAAAATGCGTTAATGCATATTGCGGAGCTGGAAGATTTTGCGCTGAAAATTGTGGATAAACAGCAAAGCGAAAGAAACTGAATCATGACAGCCTGTGAATTGGAACAGGCGATGGGCTAAAAGGTGCCAGTGGACGTGTAATGCGTCTGCTGGTGCCTTTTATTTGAGTAGGAGATATTTATTATGGCAATCAACACAATCAAAGCGACAATGCAGATGCGCCGGGGGGCAGAACAACATTTTGACCCTGACCAGATGACTGCCGGAGAATGGGCGGTATCCACGGACTCCAAAAAGGTGTGGATGTGTTTTGCGCCTGGAATCGTCAAGAGGATGGCTACATACGAAGCCTTCGAACAGGACATGGAGGAGATACGGAGAATCCTTACTACTTGCCAGGACATCCAGGAAGCGGTAGAAGCTTTTGAGAGATTGGCAGAACAGCATAAAAATGACGCAGCGCAAAGCTCCCATGATGCATCCGTTTCGGAAGATGCGGCAAAGTTATCCGAGGTTAATGCTGCGGGAAGTGCTACATCCGCCGCGGGAAGCGCCCATGCCGCTGCTGGCAGCGCAGCGGATGCAAAGATATCAGAGGATGCCGCAAAGTTATCTGAGGATAATGCCGCCACCAGCGCAGTAGCAGCAGAAGAGAGCAAAGAAGCTGCCGCCGGAAGTGCCCAGTCCGCTGCAGGGAGCGCGGAAGATGCAAAGGCATCAGAAGATGCTGCCGAGGCAAGCGCTGACCAGGCAGAAGATTTTTCGCTCATGTCCAAAAGTTATGCTGTTGGCACAGATGGGCAAGTGCGCCCGGGAGACCCTACGGATAACTCGAAATATTACTCTGATTTAGCACAGTACCTGACAGACGAAGCAGCAAAACTGCTTGACCAGGCGCAGAAGCTGATATCTGCCGCTACTGCCGGAGCACTAATACCGTCTGGCACAGTGGCTTTTGAAAATCTGCCTACGGAGCCGCAAGTCGGCTATATGTACAATATATCCAACTCCTTTGTTACGGATGATCGGTTTGCGGAAGGACCCGGGATACAGTATAATCCTGGCGCAAACGTGTACTGGACAAAAGACGGACAGTGGGACGTGATGATCGGAGTCCAAGTGACAGGCGTGAAAGGAGCAGCGGAGAGCTTTTACCGGCAGGGGAATGTCAACATTGCGCCCGCGGATATAGGATTAGGCAACGTCCCCAATGTCATCACCAACGACCAGACCCCGACTTTTACCCAGGCAGCCACTCGAGAGAACATCGCCAGCGGGAACAAGCTGTCTGTGATTTTCGGAAAAATCATGAAGTGGTTTGCCGACTTGAAAACAGTGGCGTTTTCCGGCAGTTACACCGACTTATCAGATAAGCCAACCGCCCTGAAAAATCCATCCGCCCTAACCTTTACCGGAGCCGTGACCGGCAGCTATGATGGCAGTGCGGCAAAATCCGTGGCGATACCGAGCGCGGGGAACGGTACATTGACAATCCAGAAGAATGGAGTGAATGTGCAGACATTTACAGCCAACCAGGCCGGGAATGCCACTGCGAATATCACCGTCCCCACAAAGACAAGCGAGTTGACAAATGACTCCGGCTTTAAGACCACGGACAACAATACTTGGAAAGCCAACACGAAAGACCAGGAGGGGTATGTGGCGAAAGGGAGCGGACAGGCGAACAAAGTATGGAAGACGGACGGTAGTGGCAATCCTGGATGGCGGGATGATGCAAATACCACATATGGTGTAGCAACACAGTCCACAAATGGCCTACAGTCCGCTGCTGACAAAAAGAAACTGGATGGGATACCAGCTAATACACAGGCACAGATTGATGAGATAAACACGGGTTTAGGTTATGTAAATGCATCCAAATCTGGATTGTCCGTATCTTTATCAGCTTCCGTGTTTTATATCAGCAATGACTACGGTTCCAGCACACCCGCGATAGCTATGGCCAAACCAACAAATTCTGGCATACAGATTTTAAAGTCTGGCTTTTTTATAACTTTTGCCCGATTTGTAATCTCAACATCTGCCGCTGGCACACGGCTTTCCTACGGAGTACGAAAATTTAAGACAAGCAGTGATTACTCGGACACCACGGACAATACATCAAGTGCAAGCGCGCGAAGCGATACCTATACTTATATCAGGGCTGGCCATTACGATGCCAACACATATCTGCGGCCGATAGCATCTGCGGCCAATGGCGGCATATGTTATGGATGCGACCTGACAGTTATATCAGTCAAGGCTGGGTGAGGCAATCTAAAGTTTTAACCATGTCCCAAATCCTTGACCAATGTTGACGTTTGTATACGCAAATTTTGATGTCCCAATTGCCAGACGAAAGCTCCAATTATTTATGTTTAGAAAAAAGCAAAGGCCATATGTTTCTGGCGTATTGGCTGATTTATCTGCAAAGTAATACCACCCATTACCGTAAGTTGTGTTAAAAAGGTCGCCAGCAACAGCTCTTATTGGAGTTGATTTAGCGATAAAATCATCTAAGCCCGTGTTTAGCGAACGAATGGAGGAATATAAAATGGTACAAACCATCTGAAAAACTATGATAGACTGAAAAAAATGGCATGGAGGTATGTTATGTCAAATGAGTTATGGATAGCCGTTATCGGCGGTATCTGTAGTCTTTTTGGATCTGTTATAGGCGTTGTCGGAAGCGCAAAGGTGCTTACATACCGCGTGGCGCAGATTGAGGAAAAGCTGAAAAAGCAGTGTGAAAACTGTGCCATTATGGATGGACGCGTGGACAGAATTGAAGAGAAACAGGCTGTAATGGAAGAAAAAATCAAGGTTGCCAATCATAGGATTGAGAATCTGGAAAAGAAAGGATGAAGAACATGAAGAAAAGAGACTGGACTGAGTGGTGGAAAAAGGCTGGGGTCAGGGCGGGGAAGACGATGGCGCAGACGGCGCTGGCAATGCTGCCCGCGGCTGCAACGATTACGGCCGTAGACTGGGGGACGGTAATCGGTACAGCAGCATTGGCCGGAGTCGCATCCTTCCTCACATCACTGGTAGGTCTACCGGAACTGGAGGGGAAATGAAAAAAGAGAAGCTGTATGAGGGGCCTGACCTCTCGGAACACAATGGATATGCGGACATGAAGCGTGTCCGGAACGCAGGATGCAAGCGTGTAGGTATCCGGGTCGGGTACGGGAAGAACAATATCGACCAGCGGTATGTGCCCAATGCCCAGGCTTGTTACAATCTTGGAGTGGACGTGTTGCTTTACTGGTTCTCATACGCCTATACCACGGATATGGCAGAAAGGGAAGCTTCCTATGCAATCGCCCAGGCGGCAAAATACTGGAGGCGATGTCCGATTGCATATGACTTTGAGTACGACAGCGTGAATTACGCTAGGAAGAATGGAGTGCCCATCACGAAGAAGTTGGCCACCGACATGGCCATCGCTTTCTTGAAGCAGGTAAATTCTGCGGGATATGTACCTGTACTTTATGCCAATAAGGACTATCTCCAAAACTATTTTGACCTGAAAAAAATTGCCGCAGCAGTTGGGACATTGTATGTCTGGTATGCGCGATACAAAAACGCGCTTCCGGCAGACGAAGAAGATATCCCAGATATCTGGCAGTATACATCCAAAGGGAAACTGTCTGGCGTGTCTGGGAATGTGGACATGAACCGGTTCTACACGGACTTCTGCGAAGCTACGGTTCCGGCAGACCGGAAAGATAAGTGCAATTTGAATATCCAGGCTTTCCAGGCCGCGGCAAACGCGGACGGCATCCGGGACATGAACGGCGATGAACTGGTGGAAGATGGCCTGGACGGCCCCAAGACGCAGTATGTCAGGAGACAGGTTCTGCTCAAAGCGAAAAAATTTGGACAGAAATACGTTGTAGGTTCGTCCGGCCATGTGGTGAAATGGTGGCAGCATCGGTGCAACGAGATTCTGGGCCACCACCAGGATGTGGATGGGCTGTTTGGACAGATAGCCAGACAAGAAACGCTAGCCGTACAGTACATGCTTGCGCTGGCAGTGGACGGAATTGCTGGATACAACAGCATACAGGCAGTATTTTATAATTAAAATTGTCCTGTATTAATTTGTCCCAGATTTTGTCCGGGAAACCGTGAAATGCCGTATTTATCATATTTATGGCACCTAAAATTCCAGGTTCAAGTCCTGTTATCCGCAGGAGACGAGGAAAGCCGCCCTTCCGGCCAAGGAGCAGGGCGGCTTGCTTTTTTATAAGAGGCTGGAAATATGGATGTTGAGATTCCCATAAATGCAAACGGGAATTTCATCATCAAAACGGTACTGACAAGTGGCTTTTTCATTCTCAAAGTCATATACATTGACGATGCGTGTGGTTGGGTTTATAATCCAGTATTCCCGAACGCCCGCAGTGCGATATTTAAAGAGTTTGATGCCGTAATCCATCTGCTGGGTTGAGGGTGATACGATTTCAATAATCCAATCGGGAGCTCCGTTGCATCCTTTGTCATTCAGCTTGTCTTTGCCGCATATCACTGAAATGTCGGGTTCGACATAGTTTCGGTCATCTTCATTTAGGAAGACGGCGAATGGAGCAGGGAGGACTTCACAGTCTCCACCGTGATTTTTTATATACTGGTGGATGACAGCGGACAGCTCCATGACTAATTTCTGGTGCCTGAAATTCGGCGGGGCCATCATGTACAGATGGCCGTCGATCAGTTCTGCCCTCTGTCCCTCCGGCAGGGCGTAGATATCGTCTATCGTATAGATCCTTTCGTGTGCAAATGCCACCTGGCTCTCCTTTCTCCTTTCAGAATTCACTGCTGCCTACGCCCTATGACTGCAGTGCCATATAGGAATTGTGGTATTCCTGGCGGTAGGTGACGTCCTCGTCGAACCAGGCCGGGGGCAGGAAGGATTCGGCGGCCTCCCTGCTTCCGAACTCCACCTCGGCCATGACCAGGGGCGCGAAGGGCGGGTCGAAGATGTCCAGCTCAATGGTAAGGGAATAGTCCGAAGGCGGACAGGGGATGCCGGGCCGCCCTCGGAAGCCCGGGTTGGGCAGGGGGATCAGGTACCGTTTCTTGGAGATGATCTTGCCGTCCGCCTTGCCGCGCAGATGGTAATAGGCTTCCCTGTTCAGGGGCAGATTGCTCTCCTCCCTGGCCATCATGCCGCTTCCCTTGTAGGTCAGGTAGTACTCGTCGTCCTCCTTGCGGACCCGCACCACGGGCGACGCATTCAAATAAGCCTGCTCGATATGGCGGAAGGGGTAGCTTTCCAGATCGGCGGGCAATTCCTTGATGGTGAATTTGCGCTCTATTTCCATAGTCTTTCCTTTCTCTCTGTCATTTTCCGAATCGGGCACAGCCTGGCGTCTATGGCGGCAGAGAATCATTTTGCCCGTAAATCGACGGAACTGTAACTTAATCATAACACATTTTCGAAAAATTCTAAAGCGCTAATTGAAATATTTGACAACAATGTGTATACTGAAAATAAATAATTTATACTGCATAACGCTGAATGCTGCCTAATGTAATCATGCGATTGAACCAGTCAGCGTTATGCAGTCTGGTTTCATGGCAAGTGAAAGCGTTAAGCAGTATAAATAAATAATCTTATGGAAGAGAGGTTGACGGAAATGGAAAAGATAGCGGTTTTCTTTGGGACAGGCTATGAGGAGATCGAGGCGCTGACAGTGGTGGACATCTGCCGCAGGTGCGGGCTGGAGGTGGAGACGGTGTCGGTGATGGAGCAGCAGGAGGTCACAGGCTCCCACGGCATCCCTGTCCGGATGGACAAAATGTACGGGGAGGCGGATTTTTCGGAGTATGACATGCTGGTGCTGCCGGGAGGCATGCCCGGCACGAAGCACCTGGAGGCCCACGGGGGGCTCATGGAGCAGGTGGATGCTTTTCATGCCGCGGGGAAATACATTGCGGCCATCTGCGCCGCCCCCAGCATCTTTGGGCACAGGGGAATCCTGAAGGGCAGGAGGGCCTGCTGTTACCCCGGCTTTGAGAGCCATCTGGAGGGTGCCCAGGTCACGGAGGGCCCGGTGGAGATTTCGGATCATGTGGTCACCTCACGGGGCATGGGCACGGCCATGGATTTCGCCCTGGCCATCGCAGGCATCTTCTGCGGCCCTGAGAAGGCCCGGGAGATGGCAGGGAATATCGTATACGGAAAGGCGGAGTGAGCGGGTGAGAATATGATGAAGGAATATCAAAAGTGCGCGAAGGAACTGCTGGAGTTCATCGAGAAGAGCCCTACCGCTTTCCAGACAGTGGCGAACCTGAAGGAAGTGTTCGCCGGACTGGGCTTCTGGGAGCTGAAGGAGACGGAGAAGTGGGAGACGGAACCCGGGCAGGGATATTATGTGACCAGGAACGATTCCTCCCTGATCGCTTTCCGCATGCCCCAGACGGACACGCCGAAGGGCTTCCACATCTCGGCAGCCCATGGGGATTCCCCTGCGTTCAAGGTGAAGGAGGCCCCGGAGATGGCCGTGGAAGCCGCCTATCTGAAGCTGAACACGGAAAAGTACGGCGGCATGATTCTGTCCACATGGCTGGACAGGCCCCTGTCCGTGGCAGGGCGGGTGATCGTAAGGGGAAAGGCGGGGATGGAGACCAGGCTGGTGAACATCGAGAAGGATTTGTGCGTGATTCCCAATGTGGCGATTCATATGAACCGGGAGATGAACAAGGGGGTGGAGTATAACCCCCAGACGGATATGCTCCCTCTCTACGGGGAGTGCGGCAGCGCGAAAAAGAGCAGCCCCTTGCTGAGGCGCGTGGCAAAGGCCGTGGGCGTGAAGCAGGAGGATATCCTGGGCCACGACCTGTTCCTTTATGTCAGGGACAGGGGCAGGGTATTCGGGGAGGGAGGGGAGTTCCTGCTCTCCCCCAGGCTGGACGATCTGCAGTGCGTGTACGCCTCCGCCAAGGGGTTTGCGGAGAGCGCGCCGGTGGACTACATAAATGTCTGCGCCATATTCGACAACGAGGAGGTGGGGAGCGGCACCAAGCAGGGAGCGGATTCCACCTTCCTGGAGGATACGCTGTGGCGGATCGGGGAGGGCATGGGGCTTGACAGGGGCGGCGTCCTGCGCCTGATAGCGGACAGCTTCCTGATATCCGCGGACAATGCCCATGCGGTGCACCCCAACCACCCGGAGAAGGCGGATCCCACCAACCGGCCTTACCTGAACAGGGGGCTCGTCATCAAATTCCACGGAAGCCAGCGGTATGCCACGGACGGCGTGTCGGCGGCCAGGATGCGGAGCATCTGCGAGAAGGCCAAGGTGCCCTGCCAGGCCTATGCCAACCGCTCGGACATCCCCGGCGGCGGGACATTGGGCAATGTCTCCACCTCCCATGTGTCCCTGTCCACAGTGGACATCGGCCTGCCCCAGCTGGCCATGCACTCCGCGGTGGAGACTGCGGGAGTGAAGGACACGAAGTACGCCGTGGAGGCCTTCAAGGCGTTCTTTGGAGAATAATGCCCGGGGCCGGGGGATGCCGCGTTACCTGCGCTTGGCAGCGATGGGTGGAACAGGAGGTGGAGCGGGCGGTTCTGGCGATGCCGCATTACCTGCGGGTGGCAGCGATGTCCACGGAGAAGGTGTCGCCCGTGGTGTCGTCCTCAAAGGATTCCAGGTAGGAGACAGTGAACTCCGTGTCTCCGGCAGGCACCTCGAACAGGAGGAGCCCGGTGAGGCTTTCGCCTTTCTCCAGAGCGTACTCTGAGGGCAGAAGGGTCTCCCGGGCGGCCTCCGGAATTTCCAGGTCTTCGTAGGAAGTGATGGGATAGTCGTAGATTTGTTCCTCGCCGGCATTGTCGGCGTAGAGCACGACGAAGTCCCAGTCGAACATGGTGATGCCCTCCTGAAAGGTGTTCTTGACGGTGACCTCCGCCGCCAGCAGGTCGTAGCCCGGGGTGGGGATGTAGCCCTCATATCTGCTGCAGGTATAGGCTTCATTCAGGGTGAAGTCGAAAAAGTAAGTGCGCATGGTATCGCCTGCCGCGCCCTGGGCATAGCCCTCCTTGGGGAGGACGATGGAGCCGGAGGAGCCGCAGGCTGCCAGCAGCAGGGCCGAGAATGTGATGAGCAGGAGGGACGCGATCCGTTTCTTCATGATGATCTCCATTCCGCCGCCCTCTGGCGGGCGGCATATATCGTGCGATACTTGCTTTATATGTTAGGTATGTTAGCATATCTATAGAAGAAAGACAAGTGGAAAGACAGGCCGTGGAAGAAAATTCAAAAAAGGAATTGACTTTTTGCGCATATGGTGTTAATATACTTTTTGTGCAGTGCATATGCGGAAGTGTCGGAACTGGCAGACGAGCAAGACTAAGGATCTTGTGGCAGCAATGTCGTGTGGGTTCAAGTCCCATCTTCCGCATTGGATAGCGATAAGTCTTGCGAGAGCAGGGTTTATCGTTATTTTTGTTTTGAGGGCAGAATGGCCGTGGATAAGAGGGTAAGGGTGATATGGACATAAAAAGGCAGTGGAAGAGTGCAAAGATATGGCGGAGGGGAATCTGTGCGTTCGCGGGGACTTACGGGGTCTGCTATCTGTGGAGCATAGCGGGGATTATCCATGCGTCCTTTTCGGTGCTCAGCGCGCCTGTGATGCTCCTGCTGTTCGGGCTGCTGGGCCGGACGGAGAGGCAGCTGGGGGAGATGGCGGACAAAAGGCTGCTGTGGCGCAGGGTCAGGTATGGGGCCATGGTCAGCTTCCTGTTTTCCGTTGCCATGATCATGGGATACCAGCTTCAGAATTTCGGCATGACCGGAGCCGGAGTGAGGGGAAAGCTCCTGATCCTGCTGCGGGGCGGATGTCTGGGAATAGCCGTGTTCCCGTTTACAAATATGCTGTTTTCCGCTGCTGAGAGGATTCCTTTGCGGGGGCCGGTGCAGGAGGGGCAGGGAAAATGGAAATCCGGGAAGGTCTTCGGCATCAGCGCGGCCGCCGTATTTTTATGCCTGGTTCCGGTGTGGCTGGCCTATTATCCGGTCATCATGTCCTATGACTTCCACAGGCAGCTGGACGAGGCCTCGAAAGGGTTCACCTGGTTCTGGCCCTACCAGCCCATCGCCCACACATGGCTGATCTGGCTGTTCCTTCGGCTGGGGCGGCTCCTGGGGAACCTTCAGGCAGGGATGGCCTGTATGGCGCTGTTCCAGATGCTGGTCTATTCGCTGGCGGCGGGATATGCCTGCGCGTTCCTGTACCGTATCCTGCGCAGACCCTGGACAGTGGCGGCAGGGATCCTGTTCTTCGGCGTGTTCCCGCTGAATTCCGTGCTGGCGCTCTGCGCCACCAAGGATGTGCTGTTCGGCACATTTTTTCTGCTGTTCGTCCTGCTTCTGGGGGAATGCTTTTTCTTCAGCCGGGGGAAGCGGCGGATTGCGCTTTCCGTCCTGCTGGTGGCGGAGGGCTGCCTGATGATGCAGTTTCGCAACAACTGTATCTACGCAGTGGCGGCATTCGGCGTATGCTGGGTCCTGGCGGCGGGAAAGGAGAGGCTGCGGGTGCTCCTGCTGTGCGTCCTGCTGGTGGCGGGAGGGAAGGGGATCGAGAAGGCGATCAGGGCCGCTATCGGCACAGAGATGGAAATCGCGAAGGTGGAAATGTTCAGCGTGCCCATTCAGCAGTTCGCCAGGGTGGGATACTACCACGGGGAAGGGCTGGACGAGGAGACATGGCAGACGCTGAACCATTATGTCCCGCATGAATACTGGGCGAATTATTATCCCCCCATTTCGGACGGGGTGAAGGGGAATGTGGCGGTGACCACGTTCGGCGGGGCCTGGGAGGGGCATATGGGACAGCTGCTGGCGGACTGGTTCCGCCTGGGCGTCCGCTATCCCAACGAATATCTGGACGCGTTCCTGGAGCTGACGAGAGGGTACTGGTTCCCGGACGACAGGTCGTATGCGGAATGCCTGGGATATGGCACGGAGGGGCGGCTGGGCACGGTCTACACCCAAAATATCGGCTTTCTGGAGGATGGCACGGAGATCCTCCATGAGTCGAAGCTCCCGTGGCTGGAAGAGCAGCTGGAAAAGGTCGTCAGCGGGAATGCGTATTACGACTGGCCGGTCATATCTTTGCTGTTCAAGAGCGCCTTCTACTTCTGGGCCCTTTTTCTGGTATGGCTTGCGTTCCTGTACCGGCGGCAGAGAAAGCAGGCTGTACTCTGCCTGTTTCCGCTGCTCTACATGGGGACACTGCTGCTGGGGCCTGTGGTCCAGATGCGGTATGTATTTCCCTTCATCCAGGCGCTGCCCGTGCTGGCGGGGCTGCTTTTGATAAACGGGGAACGGGGGTCTTATGCTGATATTGAATGATGTGCTGTTCTGGGCAGGGGCGATCCTCAGCGTGATAAGCGCGTACAGGATGTGCCTGTCAGAAAGAAAGCAGGGCTATAAGGCCGTAGAACTGCATATTTCCCCGAGGGCCTTTCGGATCCTGCTGGCCCTGGCGGTGCTCACGGCGGTAGCTGTCAGGATTTACCGGTTCGGCCTGGTTCCGGGGGGCTTCAACCAGGACGGGGCCATGGCGGCGGTGGATGGGAAAGCGCTTGCGGAATACGGGACGGACCGGTTCGGGATGCGCCTTCCCGTGCATTTGACCGCGTGGGGCTATGGACAGATGAGCGCCCTGCTCTCCTACCTGATGGCTCCGTTTATCGGTCTGTTCGGCCTGTCAGCCTGTACGGCCAGGCTGCCGCTGCTGCTCGTCAGCCTGGCAGGGCTTGGCTGTTTGTACGGATTCGTCAGGGACGCCTTTGGCAAAAATGCGGCGTTGATCGTGCTCTGGTTCGCGGCGATCAACCCGTGGCATATCCTCCAGAGCCGCTGGGCGCTGGACTGCAATCTGTATTCCCACTTTTTCATGGCGGGGGTGTTCCTGCTGAACAGGGCCTTCCTGGGAGGGAAGCGGCGGCGATATCTGCTGGCGTCCATGGCGGCGTTCGGGCTGTGCATGTACTGCTACGGGGTCTCCATCTACACGATGCCGGTGTTCCTGCTGGCTTCCTGCATCTATCTGCTGGCGTCCGGGAAGGTGTCCCCGGCGGATGTGCTGCTGTCGGCTGCGGTCTATCTGCTGGTGGCATGGCCTTTTATCGCTGTCATGGCCATCAACTTCTTCCGGTGGGATACGGTGGAGACGCCCCTGTTCACGCTGCCCTTTTTCCCGGACAGCGTGCGCTCCGGCGACATCCTGTTCTTCTCGCCGGACATCCTTTCCCAGCTGGGGGAGAATATCAGGGCGCTGCTTCGGGTCACGGTCCTGCAGGGCAAGGACCTGCCGTGGAATGACGTGCAGGATTTCGGGACGATGTATCTTTTTTCCGCCCCTTTCGCCGCCCTGGGGCTATTCGGGCTGTGGCGCAGGCTGCGGGGGGAGACGGGCGCGGCCATCCTGGGCATCTTCCTGGGAACCGGCATTTGGTGCGGGATTGCCACCAATACCGTCAATGTGAACCGCTTGAACATCATCTATTATCCGATCATGATTCTGACGGGATACGGCATCTATGAGGTCGTCCGCAGCATACGCCTGCCGCAGCTGAAGCTCGGCATGGCCACAGCCTACGCGGGGGCGTTCCTCCTGTTCGTGAACATGTACTTCACCGGCTATGCGGAGGAGATGGAGGGGCATTTCCGCAGGGATTTCGGGGAAGCGGTCTCCTCCCTGAAAGGGAGCGGAGCGGAGAAGTTCTATATCACGGTGGGCACAGGGCAGCACACAGCGCTCACCGAAATCCTGACTTTGTTCTGGTGCGATGTGGACGCGGCGTATTTTCAGGGGAAGAGCGTGCCGGAGGGCGGGCTGCCCTACCGGGAAAGGTATATCTATCATGAGATATATGACATTGCCGTTGACTTCGCGGAAGACGCTGTCTATGTCATCGTGGCTGAGGAGCTGCCCCTTTTCGACGGGGACCGGTATGCCTTCCGGCAGTTCGGCCGGTACTATGTGGTCACGAGGAAGGGGGACGGCGGCGGGTCATAGCGTTAAGCAGGGCCGCTTACCCTGCCGGGACAGGGCATCCACGGGACTCCATGAGGCGCTGCGGAGCCTGCCGGAGCCTGACGTAAAAGGGCAGGCAGCGGAGCCTGGAACCGGGCAGGGAATAAGGACATATAATGATAGGGAGCTACGGGCTCCCTGTTTTTAATGTCGATATACAGAAAGGAGCAGACTATGAGAATTAACGTACATGCCGGGCACAATGCGGACGGAAGGACGGCCTGTGGAGCCATAGGCTTCATCAGGGAGTCCACCGAGGCCAGGAGGGTGAAGGACGCGGTGGCCTGGATGCTGCGGCAGCAGGGACATACGGTGTATGACTGCACGGTGGACGATGCGGCAGGGGTATCTGCAAATCTCCGGGAGATTGTCGCCAAGTGCAACACCCGGGACGTGGATCTGGACATATCTGTCCACTTCAACTCCGGCGTGGGGGACCTGGCGGGGAACGGGAAGACTACCGGGACGGAGGTGTATGTATACAGCCCCTCCAGCGAGGCCAGGCCCCACGCGGAAAAGGTATGCCAGGCCATCGCCGGGCTTGGCTTCCGCAACCGCGGCGTGAAGTACAGCAAAGGCCTTTACGTGCTGAAGAATACGAAGGCTCCGGCCATGCTGATCGAATGCTGCTTTGTGGATGACCGCGACGACGTACAGCTCTATGACTGTCAGCAGATGGCAGATGCGATCGTGGATGGCATCTGCGGCCGGCATATGGTGGCGGAAGAGTCGGATGAAGACAAAAGCCGGTAGCTCCTGAGGAGGCTGCAGGCCGCGGAAAAGCCGCAGACCCTGGGCTTCACAGGCTGGGCTCCGGGGTTGCGGCTTTTATCCAGAAAAGGTAAAATTATTTCGGTACGGTCAGTAGAATCAGGACATTTCAGACAACAAAAAATGGAAGCAAGGGGGCTCGAACCCCTGGAAAAAGTGCCACAAATGCAGTAAAATCAATGGTTCCGGCGATTTTGGCTTGATTACCTTTGATTACCAAAGTATTTTGCTATTCGTTGGCTCCAAAGGATAATTTTCAGGAGAAAGGAGATGCCCTGTACATCGCAATTAAATATTCGGACATATAAATAAGTCCCACAGCATGCTGTGAACCATTCGGAACGAACCAGCTATCTGTGAGGCTTATTTTAGTGCCTGAATCCCACGGACACATATTTCTACATATCATACATGAAAGGCCGCATATGGGCATCACAGCGCGCCACAGGGGCATATCACGCGCTGGCTTCACGGAAACTTGAAACCATAATTTCATTACTACACAAAATCATAAGGAGGAGATGTTAAATTATGTACGGCAGAGTTATAAGGTACTTCCAGGACAGGGGGTATGGATTCATCCTGGGAGAGGACAGGGAGACATATTTCATCCACTGCTACAATCTGTGCGGGGAACACATAGCGAGGGGATATCAGGTGGACTTCAAGCCGTTCCAGAACGGGAGGAGCGACTATAATGCAAGGGAGGTCATCGTGATTGACGCGCCTGAAAAGAATGAAGAAGCGAAACATTCCAATCGTTCCAATAACAAGAGAGGGAAGCACAGGAGCCATAACCCCTGCAATGCAGACAGGCTGTCCAGGGACGACAGGGAATTCAAAAGGTTCGTCAAGGGCTTCTTTCAGGAACAGAATGAGATGGAAGAGGGCGGGTCAGCAGTCTATGGGCAAGATGGAATTACAGAAAGATTAAGCAGGACAAGGAGGAATCATTAGCATGGCAATCTGCAAGAAAGAATTCGCGAACAGGATGGCGGAGAACGGAGGGATA
>OFGG01000775.1_pt1 | contig 24584 bp, 26 predicted proteins | sample 1521701 | NCBI WGS metagenome assembly OFGG01 (sample SAMEA3504081, study PRJEB24116) | mouse gut metagenome | biome: mouse gut; feature: mouse-associated habitat; material: faeces | place: Denmark | collected 2011
TCACATCCGATGCGTCTGCTGCTTTTCCCTCCAGGTGCTTCTTCAGCACGGCGATATCCAGTTTCTTCCAGCTTTGGCTGCTGCAGTCCCTACACTTAATCTTCTTTCCCATCTTGCGGGGACATTTTTCTGACCAGAAATGATTGCACTGCGGATAATACCCGGCTTCCCCGGTGCCTTTTTTCACATAGCGCTTACTGTATACGTCCTGCCGTCCCCAAAATCTGGAAAAGAAACGGTTCGCCAGTTCGTCCGTGATTTCCACATGCTGTATTCTGGCTCCCTGGTTCGGGTCAAAAGTACCTTCCTGTGTCTGATTTTCATTAGGTGTCTGCTCATAGGAAATGCCTGCTCTGTCCAACAAATCTTTCAGATATCGATTTTCCTTTTCTAAGCAGTCTATACACTCTTGCATCTGCCGTAACATTTTTTGCTCAGAATAATACATTCGCCAATATTGTCTCCTCGATTTTACTACTTTGTAGAAGATGCCGGATTTCACCACTTCAATCTTTTATACAATATTGCGATTACCCTTATAAACAATCTTTTACTTTCCATTTCTTTTTAACGCCTCCATCATTTCCCACAGATTGCAACCAATATTATCAACCACCTCACTTTCATTGCCTGAAAATTTCTTTGCCTGCTCAACAGCCTTGTCTATGTAGGGCATCCACTCTTTCCATGATGTGCTCTTTCAGAGACCTCTTTACTTACAAATGTATGCTGCTCGGATACTTTTCTGTTTTCCTTAATTTCATTTAAGCAATCACCAAATTCCTCCCTTTCTGCCACATAACCACTCTGGCAGTTCAGACATCATCTAATGCGGTATCCCAAACACTTAGCTGTTAATAAACTCATACAAAGCATCTGCCCCTTTTTCGAGTTCTTCATCACATGCCTCGCATAAATATTCATTTGTTTCCAGGAAAAGCCTTGTTTCAGAATCCAGCAAAAGTTTATAAAGCTCCGTCGCCAACAATTTTTTGTATGCTATCTCATAATCTATATTCTGCTTTTTCATCAAATGCTTCGTTAACGCCACAACACACATCCCCGTTGTCGTTTCAATTCTATTCGCATCCATCGATTTATCTCCACTCAATCGCCTTTATATTTGCAATAAGCTGATCCGCCACTTCCTGTTTTCCTATATAATACTGTATTCCAAGGTTCTCTGTTTCCAGATTATTGAGCAATATCCTTTTAGCGGCATCCGAGCTGACCTTACCGTATAAACCATCCCAATATGCTTTCAAGCAAAAAGCAGTATCATCATCCGCAGTAGGTCCAACCACCATATCATAAACGTGGGGCATGCCTCCCTTTTCTCTGCACATTAAAACAAAATCAAGCCACTCTAAATCTGCTGTATGAAAAACTTTTATATTAAGTTTTGACATATAGTCTCTATTCAGCGTGATTTCATATAATTTTTCTGCATATGCACTGTCCTGTTTTCCCTTACTCCTTCTGATAGTCTCTCTATATTTTTTATGCATCATTCCAATTGCCTGGCTTTTTGAGACCGCCATATAAAAGCCTTTTCCAAAATCTTTCCTCTCCCGCCCAAGCTTTACATCCACCTGCTGTATTTCCGATGCCGTCCCATGATATAAAGTCGTTCTAAGGCTGAGCCACATACTGTTCCACCTCTCTCACCATTTCACTGCCTGTCAGGCTGTCAAATATATCAGGACACTCTGCGACATAATTCAATATTGCATATTTTTCATCCAGCTTCAAAAAATCTTCTGTGGAAATATTATGCTCTCTGCAATAATTCTGCGTCACTAAATACATTAAGAATATTGTATTATTCAATCTTTTTTCCGACATATCCACTTCAATCCTTTCCCTGTGTCCATTCATAATACAAAAATATACCATAAAAGAGAAGCCTGTAGCCCGGCCTCTCTCCCGGAGGTACATATTATACTTCCGATTTTTAACAAATACATTTTTCAAGATTTTCTTATGAAATTCGCTCGCCCTCAGTATAACACATGGAAAGATTCACTGCAATAAACACATATATTTTTCGCTTGTGGAATTGTCAACAAACTCAACAATTCCACAAACCATATAGATTATTTTGACTATTATTCCTCTTCTTGTCCTTCCAATTGATTATTCTCCAAAGAATCTTCTTTTGCTGGCATCTGCACTTCTCCCGGAGTCCCCGCCTCATACTCCTCCACCTTTGGATCCACAATATCCCCCGTCCGCACCCACTCCTTCGTCCCTTCCACCTTCACCGCCGCCTGCGTATGCTTGGCCAGAAACCGCGTCAGCGGATACACATCAATCCAAATCTCATTATTCCCCTCTTTCTGCGACTCATCAAAAATCAGCTGCAGCCCCCAATGCAGATGCACAATCTTGATATTATTCACATTCTCCTTCGCACTGTACCCGGTATGCCCCATATACCCAATCACATCCCCCGCCGTCACCACGCTGCCCTCTTCCAGTCCCTCCGCATAAGGATAATTCTGCCTCAAATGCGCGTAATAATAATACCGCTTCCCGTCAAAGCTGCGTATCCCGATCCGCCATCCCCCGTACTGGTTCCACCCCAAAGCCTCGACGACCCCAGATTCAATCGCCATGATTGGCGTCCCCACCAGCCCCATCATGTCATGTCCCAAATGCTTCCTCTGATACCCATAACTCCTCCCCACCCCGAAATCATCATAATGCGTATAGTCGAACCCCCTGGCCAGCGGAAAATACCCCTTTAATCCATACCGCTCCACATATCCTTCCCTTTCCGCGCCCCCTGTCTGCCCCTGCCCTGCTGCTCCGCTCCCCGCGCTATCCGCCGTCTGCCCCTCTGTCCGTCTGGCGCTTCCTCCGGCATCCGGCGCCTGCTCCCAGTATTCCCCCACTAGCCCGCCGATGACCGCATCGTAGGCTTCCCTGTAATAGTCATAATATTTCAGGTCTTCCGTCAGCTCTTCCATGGTAGCCTCCCCCTCCGAAAGCTTCTCCGCGGCCTTATCTATGGTCTTCAGAGCATCCTTGCCGAACTCTCCGCCTGTCTTCGCCGCCGCATAGGCCAGAAGCTCCACCCAGTCGATTTCATGCTCCGTCCCATGGGTCTCCACGTCCCATTCGTAAGCCTGGCAGAGGGCTTCATAGGATACGGTGAAGTCCACCCACTTTATGTAGTCATCCTCCACGAAAAGCACCTTGCTGTCGGCGTTTCCCTTAGAAACGGATGCGCTTCCCCCGGATGCGGATGAACTCTCCCTGGATGCGCTACTCTGCTCCTGATAGAATGACACTCCAGCGAATACCGCCAAAAGCAGGCATTCCGCCAGAATCCCCTTCTTCATCCATCCCACAAGCCGAGGCTCCTTCTTCCAGCCTCTTCCTTCCCGGCCAGGCCTTCCCGCTTCTCCCTTTCGCTCTCTTTCCATTTCCACTCCAAGACATCCCGTTACTGCAAATATATGAAGGAAACAAAAGACAGATTCCATAAAAAGGAGCCGCCACATCCCTGCGGCAGCCCCATTCCAACATTTCCAATGCTCCGGTCCGTCTACGTTCCGGTTCTTCAATACTCCAGTCCGTCTACGTTTCAGCCTTTCAATACTCCGGTCCGTCTACGTTCTGGTCCTTCAATACTCCAGTCTGTCTACGTTTCAGCCTTTCAATACTCCGATTCTTCTACGTTCCGGTCCTTCAACACTCCAATCTGTCTACGTTCCGGCCTTTCAGCACTCCGGTCCTTCAATGTTCCAGTCTTTCAACGTTCCGATCCTCCCCACAGCCTACAGCCCTCCGGCTCCATCAGCCCTCCGGCTCTATCAGCCCGTAGGTGTCGCCCTTCCGCTTGTACACCACGTTCACCTGGTCCGTCTCCGCATTGATGAACACGTAGAAGCCGTGTCCCAGAAGCTCCATCTGGATGCAGGCATCCTCCGGGTACATGGGCTTAATGTCGAACTTCTTGGTGCGGACGATTTTGACCTCCTCGTCCTCCATGTAATTGTTGTCCACGTACATCTGGCTGAAAGATTCCGCCGTCTGCTGCTTGTCCACAATCTTCGTCTTGTATTTCTTTAACTGTCTCTCGATAATCTCCTCCACCAGATCGATTGAGACATACATATCGCTGCTGACCTGCTCGGAACGGATGATATTGCCCTTTACCGGAATCGTCACCTCAATCTTCTGACGCTCCTTTTCCACGCTCAAGGTCACATGTACCTCCGTATCGGGATTGAAATACTTTGCCAGCTTGCCGATTTTGTCCTCCACCGCCGACCGTAATCCGGGTGTTACCTCTAAATTCCTGCCTACAATGATAAATTTCATGTGATCATCCCTTTCGGTTGTTTATTGTATAGACATTATAACATGTCTCCTATGGTTTTTGCAACGATTTAACAGATTATTTACATATTTTAAGAATCGTTTCTGTCAGTTGCCCCGCATCTCTCCCACTGGGAAAACTCATTTTTTGTCAGTTCTGCACAAAACGTACGTTCTGTTTTCATTGTCCTTTTCACATACACAAACAGGCCTGTCCAATGTGGATTATGTGCATAACTCCGTGTATAAGTCATTTTTTATGGCTTTTTCCGATTTTTGGCTGTGGATAACTGTATCTTTATCCCGTACAGAAATTATTCTTTATCCACTTTTTTAGAAAAATTTGGTGATTTTGCACAGAAGGGATTTTGGCGATAACAAAAGACCGCACCCGAAGGGTGCGGCCCATAATTCTTTCCTTATTTTTAGAAAATTCTCCTGATTGCCAGAATCTCTCTGTAACCTGCATTGGAGACGATGATGCCTGTCCTTGAGCTGGAGGCGTGTACAATCTGTCCGCCGCCGATATAGATTCCCACATGGCCGGAATAGCAGACAATATCCCCGGGCTGCGCGTTGGCCAGTCCGTCCACTCCGTATCCCTGGGTGCGGTCCCCTGCATCGGAATGGGGTAGGCTGACGCCAAAGTTCGCGTAGACGCTCATCACGAAGCCGGAGCAGTCCGCGCCGTTGGTCAGGCTGGTGCCGCCGTACACATAGGGATTCCCCACGAACTGCAGTGCGTAGTTCGCCACTGCCTGGCCCATCTCGCTGCCGCCGCTTACCGGATAGGAAATCTCTTCCTGGGTTGTGGAGGCATTCGCCGCTGCCTGGGCCGCCTGAGCTGCAACCGCTGCCGCCTGGGCCTTCTTGCGCTCCTCTTCCTCCTTGGCCAGCCGCCTCTCCTCTTCCTCTCTGGACTCCGCCTGGACGAATTCACTGTGGAGGGATACGTATTCCGTGGAAATCCATCCCTGGCCCTCCTCTATATCTACCTTCACCCAGCCTTCTGTCTCCTCCATGACCAACAAATCCGCAGCCTGGGGCACCATACCTATGATGTCGCACTCCGTGCTGGCCTCCGCCCGGACATACAGGGTCTCCGTGGTGACAGTAGCGATGCGCTTCCCTACCTGTTTGGCAATCTCCACCGCCGCGTCCCCGGTGACGCAGTACTCTGCCTTCACATAGCCCGTGACGCTGCCGGAGTTGATCTGATACCAGCCGTTCTCCTCTGAAATGAAGGTTCCTACGGAATTGTCATAAAGCTTTCCCAGAATCTCGCCCTCTTCGCTGGACGTGCTCCTTACATTCACATAGCTGTCCACCTGCGCAATCACCAGGTTGCGGAACATATCCTCCTCTGTGGGCTCCGCCTGGGCCGCGTCGGAATTGGCCAGCGGAATGCTCTCTATGATAGACTGGATAGGCAGCGAGGACTTGTCCTCAGTGACGTCCTCCAGCTTGTTCCCGTTCTCCAGCGCAAGGCTCACGCCGCCGCCCGGCAGGATGGAGGAGGCCTGTGCCGTCATGCCCATCCCTGTAAAAGCTATCGTCGCCGTCAAAAGATATACTGCCGTCCTCTTCGTCTTATGTGCCATGTTTATCTCCTCTCCGAATCGAAACTGAAACTATGTATACGGGGTGAAATCCTCCCGATCGTTACATCTTTATCCCTAATTTATTACAGATTTATTACATCTGTTACTAAATATATCACTCTTTCTTAATTTTGTCAACCCGGAAAGAAAAAAATCAAAATGCCTGAAAACTCCCGTTTTATGCGCTTTTCCGGTATTTTCCCCCAAAAAAGAACTGCCCCGGGGCAATTCTTTCTTTCAAAATTTCTTTCGTTTTCTTTAAGAAATCAAAAAAATCAGGATTCCCTGCAGCAGCTCCCTGCGGACACCGCGGCATTGGCGCCGTCCGCCACAGCCGTCACAATCTGGCGCAGAGGCTTCCTGCGCACGTCCCCCGCCACGAACAGTCCCGGCACATCGGTGGCGCAGTCCTCCCCCGCCAGCACGTAGCCGCCCTCATCGCAGGCCGCCAGCCCCCGCACCAGCTCCGTCTGGGGCCGTATGCCCACCGCTACGAACACGCCGTCCACGGGCAGCCGGAAGGTCTCCTCCGTCCTGCAGTCCTTCAGGGTCACGGCCTCCACCGTATCCTCCCCCAGAATCTCCTCCACCACATGGCTGTAAAGGATCTCTACATTGGGCAGCCCCTTCAGCTCCTGCTGCAGCACCATGGCCCCGCGCAGCTCGTCCCGCCTGTGGATCAGGTACACCTTCTCGCTGGTGCGGGCCAGATAGATGGCGTCCTCCAGGGCTACGTCCCCGCCGCCCACCACGGCCACCGTCCTGCCCCGGAAGAACGCCCCGTCGCAGGTGGCGCAGTAGGACACGCCCCTTCCGCCCAGCCTCTCCTCGCCGGGCGCGCCCAGCATGGCGTGGACGGCCCCCGTGGCCAGGATCACCGTCTTCGCCTCCAGCTCCCCCTGATCCGTGCGTATCAGCTTATGCCCTCCCCTGTCCTCCAGGGAAAGGGCCGTGGCTTCCATGAATTCCACGCCCAGCTTGTCCGCGTGCTCCCGGAACCGCGTCCCCATGTCGAAGCCGTCCATGCCCGGCATCCCCAGGTAATTGTCCACCTCATAAGTATTCAGCACCTGCCCGCCGCTCATGGGGTTCTTCTCCAGCACCAGCAGATCCAGCCCCGCCCGCTTTCCATATACAGCAGCCGAAAGGCCTGCCGGGCCGGAACCGATGACGATCAAATCATACATCATGTTCATCTCCTATCAAAATATCCCTGCTTCCTGTCAGTTCCACAGACTATTATATGCCCTTTCCGATTCCTTTACAAGCCCCTCCTGCCTCCCGAATCCCCAGCCCCATTGACTTTCCCCTTCCGCCCTGCTAATATGGAAAGAAACGGAGGAGACTGACATGAGCATGGTACAAAAAGGAAAGACCGCCCTGATCACCGGCGCGTCCAGGGGCATAGGCAGGGCCGCTGCAGCGCTTTTCGCGGAAAACGGCTTCGACCTGATCCTCACCTGCAGACATTCCGTCGGGGAGCTGGAGGAGCTGGCCCATGGGCTGCAATCCGTCTGCGGAATCTCCTGCAGGGCTGTCCGGGCGGACATGGGGCGCGAACAGGATGTGGCGGAGCTCTTCTCTGGGATCCGGCAGATCGATGTGCTGGTGAACAATGCCGGAATGGCCCATTTCGGTCTGCTCTCGGACATGACTGCGGCCCAGTGGCACGAAATCCTGGCAGTGAACCTGGACTCCTGCTTCTATACCTGCCGGGCCGCCATCCCCCTGATGCTGCGCAGGCATCAGGGAAGGATCATCAACATCTCCTCTGTCTGGGGAACCCAGGGCGCTTCCATGGAGGTGGCCTATTCCGCCTCCAAGGGGGGCATGAACGCCTTCACCAAGGCCCTGGCCAAGGAGCTGGCTCCCAGCAACATACAGGTCAATGCCATTGCCTGCGGCATCATCGACACTGCCATGAACAGCACCCTCTCCCCGGAAGACCTGGATGCCCTGCGGGAGGAAATCCCTGCCGACAGGCTGGGTCGGCCGGAGGAGGTGGCCCAGCTGGCCCTCAGCCTGGCCGCGGCCCCCGCCTATCTCACAGGCCAGGTCATAACCATAGACGGCGGATGGTATACCTGATACCCTCCGCCGTCCGTCTCTCAGAAAGCGCTTTCCCGCGCTTCCTCATAAATCTCCCCCACATCCGCACCTGGCACCAGGGAGTCTACGATATCCTGCATCTGTTCTTTCGTCCGGGCGTCCCTGCAGCGCAGGATGACTTTCTCCTTCTGCGCCTCCGTGAGCCCTGCATAGCCGTTCATGGCCGCCTCGTTCATGGCCAGGGCCATGCCGAAGCCTACCGGCAGCTGTCCCGGCATGGCGGCCGCATAGGGCGTTCCCGCCCCGTTCCATCCGCCTAATCCCAATCCGTTCACGTCCATTTTCCGCATACACTCCTTTCCGCGAGGCTGTTTTGCTTTCCCCGCATTACAGAGTGTGCAGTTTTTCGACATTTATTCGGACATGCAGAATCTGTCAGATGCCGTTCTCATGCCTTATTTTTTCCAGGCCGCTTCCAGCTTGCGCTCCGCATCCTCCACATCCGCATAGCCGTACATTTTTACACTTAATTCCATGATATCGCGGGTCAGGTTCCTCCCGGCTCTGGCATAGTCCACCACATATCTGCCGTACAGCTCCAGCATCTTGTCCGAGTAGGTCCCCAGCTCGCCCCGCAGATAGGTCTCATAGGAGGTGTCCTCGCTGCTGTCCTCATAGGTGTGTATCCTTCTGGCATTGCCCGCAAGCTCCGGATATTCCTCCGAGAATCTCTCCATCCAGCCCACCTGGAAGAGGACGATCTGCTCGATGATGTCCTTCTTGTCCTGGCTCAGCTCCGGGAAATAGGACTTGATCTCCTCATATTTTTCCGGGGCGGTGCTCTCCATCATCCTTCCGTACTTTTCCTCGATCAGGTTGTGCCCCCTGTCGTATTCCCTGTGGAAGTCATACAGGTACTGTATCAGCATGGGCTTGCTCCATGTCAGGTACTGGCTCTTGCGCATGATCGAAAAGGTGGCCCAGTCGTTCTGGCAGCTGGCCCTGCCGCCCTCGTTCTTCACCTTGTCGAAGGCCTCGAACTCCAGCCCGGCGATCCTCTCCACCAGCGCCTCCTTCTCCTGCACCCACAAAGAGGCCTTGTAAGCCAGCTCTTCGCTGTGGGCGTCCAGATAGCTGTCCGTGTCGCTGATAAAGCCGGCCCGGTACATCTCCGCCGCGAAATAGGCGGCTATCCGCTCGATCTTGTCCTCAATGGAATCCTCGTCCAGCGCATTCTTCAGCACGCCGCTTCCGGCCAGCCTACTGGAGAGATCCTGGAGCATGCCTCCCATCTCACTGCCCTGCTCCAGCTGCGTCAGGCTCCGATAGAGCCACTTGTCATGGGGCGGATACTTCCCTTCCACATAATGCTGCAGCTTCATGGCCTCCTTCAGGCCCTCCCACACCATCATCTGGGCGGTAAGGATGTCCCCTCTGCCCAGCATCCTGGGATAATTGTACTGTGCGGTCTGGGAGAATCTGGCCGCGCCCTCCGCCAGCTTCAGATATCGGATGTCCTCCGGATACCCTTCCTTGAGCCTGTCCCGAAACGCTGTGAAGATACCTTCGTCGTCCCGGAATATCTCCCCGTTCACCGCGGCCGACAGCCCCGCATCGCTGACGCTGCGCCAGTCGATCTCCCCGTACTCTGACGCCCCTACCAGCCCTCTGTAGAATTCCGATATCCTGATCACGCCCCGGCGGTTGCGGCCGTTTACCCGGGGGGCGCGCTTATAGTTGCCGAACTCCTCCGGCAGACCCTCGTAAGCCTTCTGCAGCGCTTCCCCAATCTCCTTATAGGTCTCGTCCGTGACCCACATGCAGAAATCCGGGCCCCAGTCATGGTCCCTGGAAGCCCCGTCGTCATAGCCGAAGCAGTCGGATCCCCTGCCCGCCAGCCCCACGGCGATCCGCCCGGCATATGCGGGAAAACGTTCTTCAATCATCTGTCTGCCGCAGCTCTCATAATACTGCCTGGCCAGCGCAAGGCCTGCCCCCTGTCCCTCCAGGGCCAATGCCCTTTCGCAGGCGGCGGCATTCTCCTGAAGCCTGTGGTAATACTCGTTTCTGCCCAGGTTCCTTTCTACGGCCTCCATGCCCCGGGTATAATACTCCAATGCCTTCCTGAAATCCCTTCCGTGATAGCTGTAGGCTCCCAGCGTGGCAAGGGCGGCGGCGTAATGGCTGTCCTCCACTTTCTCCCGCTGGAATATCTCCACGGACCTGCGGGCGTAATCGCACGCCTCCTCCTTCTGCTCCAGCTGCATGCAGGTGCTGGCCAGATTTGCACAGGTGACGGCCGTCTCGTAGGCCACGCCCCTCCCCGATACGATTGCCAGGGCCTCCAGCAGCTTTTCCTTCGCGGCGGCAAAGTCCCCCGTCTCCTGGTACAGCAGCGCGATATTGTTCTTCAGGCCCGCCATCAGCATGCTGTCCGGCTCCAGCTGGCTGTCGTAGATTTCCTGCACCTGCGCATAGTATTCCCTCGATTCCTGGAGCCTGCCGCAGGCGCGGTAGGCGGTGGCGATGTTCAGCAGGGTCGTCGCATAGGGGACCGTGCCCTCCAGCCCCATTTCCCTCGCCTGCTCCATGGCCTCGGCGGCTGTCTGGTAGACCCTTTCCCTCTGGCTGGTCTCCCGGTAATAGCCCAGCAACTCGTTGAGCAGCTGAAGGCGGGCGCCCTCGTCCCCGAGGCTCGCGGCTTCCCCGGCAGACTGCAGCATGAGCTGCTCTGCCTCCTCGCCCCGGTTCTGCTCATAAAGGGCATCCACCTGCGTCAAAATCCTGTCCATGTCCAACTGTCTGTTCTCCACGCTTTTCCTCCATTCTGTCCGTAAGTCCGCTGAATTTTCGTCCTCAGCCACATCCGTATTATTCCCATCATACCTCAATGTACTGATTCTTGTCAATCGCGCGCCAATGCCGAAACCAGCACACAGGCCATACAGCCGCACCCGATTCCGCTGACGGCACCGAAAAGCACATCCGTAGGATAGTGCACGCCCAGGTACAGCCTGGAAACCCCTATCAGGCTTGCCAGCACAAGAGCGGGGATTCCGAAGCGCTTCGGCAGCCTGCGGTACAGAACCCATGCCGCCGCAAAAGAGCTGGCTGTGTGCCCGGAAGGAAAGGAATAGTCCCATGGCCTTCCAATCAGCGGGACAAGGCCCGGTATCGTGTCATAGGGCCTGATCCTCCCCACGATATTCTTTAATGCCGCATTGTTGATCAAAAGGGACAGCAGCAGGGCCGCGGCGCAGACAAGGGCCGTCTTCCTGGTCCTCCTCGGAATCAGCAGGCCCAGCGCCGTGAGAATCCATACCACCGCTCCGTTCCCCAGCACTGTAATGGCGATAAAGACCGGAGTCAGCCCGGGATTCCTGACCGCATCCTGGATAAAAAGCAGTATGGCGCCGTCCATGTCCGTAATCCATTCCATCATTTTCCCCGCCTTTCCCGAACCCCCCTGATACGCTCTGTCATATTGTGCCGAAAGCATGTCCATTAAGGAAGCGGCATCATATGCGCTCGTGGTTTTACCGCACATATGATGCCGCCTTCTGCTGCACAGCTTTCGCCCGCTCTTTTATATGACCTATTTTTTTTAAAATCCCTTCAGCGCGTCCACCGAATCCGAAAGCCTGTCAGTGGTCAGCTTCGCCTTTACGCCTTTCACCACCTGGTCGATGGCTTCCTCCGGCAGGTCGATGCCCAGAATGCTTTCCAGGGCCTTCACCGGCTCCTTCTGGAACTGCTCCTGCAGCTTCTTGTCATTGGCGATCCTGCCCACCGCTTTCGCGATCTGTTCTTTTACATCCATTCAGGTTCCCTCGCTTTTTGTATTGATTATAACATTCCATTTGGTTTATGTAAAGTCGGAAAATCGCCATGTATACTGCACATCGGTTAAATTTGCAGCGCAACTCGACTGCAGACCGCCAGCCAAGCACTTTCCCGGAGACACCACTGTAAATCCTGGCGGTCTGCAGTATAAGCCATAGCCGCAAAATTCCGGCCCCATGGCGCAGCCTCAGCGTCTGCCAAAATGCAGGCAGTCCGCCGGACAGGCCTCCGCGCACTTCCCGCAGCGGATGCACTCGGGGGACCTGGAGATCTCCTCCGGGGCCAGATCCACCGGGCAGGCCCTCTGGCAGGCCTTACAGGAGGTGCAGCGCTCCTTCTCCCAGTGCACCTGCACCAGGCTGAAGCGGTTGAACCAGCCGTAGATGGCACCCAAAGGACACAGGTACTGGCAGAAGGGCCGGTAGACCTTCACGGACAGAAGCAGCAATACCAGCAAAATCCCCAGCTTCCAGAAGAACAGCCCTCCCGCCTGGTTCCGCAGGGCCTCATTGGAAGCCATCAGGGGCAGCGCCCCGAAAAAGGTCCCCGAGGGGCACAGGTACTTACAGAAGGCCGGCACCTTGGCGAAGCCCCCGAACAGGAACAGGGAGCCTATGCCCGCCAGCCCGATCAGCGCCGCATACCTGCCGTATTTCAGGATATGGTGGAAGGGCAGCCTCTTCCGTTTGCGGAAAAGGGGAATCTTGTGCAGGAGATCCTGCACAAGCCCGAAGGGGCAAAGCCACCCGCAGATGAACCGCCCGAAGACGCTCCCGAAGAGGAAGAAGAACCCCAGCATGGCAAAGGGCACCTGGAAGCCCCTCCGGTTCAGCAGGGCCTGCAGCGCCCCCAGGGGGCAGGCAGCCACCGCGCCGGGGCAGGAATAGCAGTTCAGCCCCGGAACGCAGGCGTACTTAAGCGACCCCTGGTAAATCTTCCCGTTCAGGAAGCCATAGGCGTATCCGTTGGTAAATATGGTAAAAGCAATCTGTACAACCGTTCGTAACTTTTTCATCCCAATTCCCGCCCTGCCGCCGGAACCCGCAGGCCCCATGGGGCGGAACCTCCCCTATCCTATCCCGATGCACTCCATGCAGATCATCACCGCTTTTTGCCAGATTGCGGCCAGCTCTCCCCGGGCCGCGCCTATCCCTAAAAACACTGCCCCGGCCAGCAGGCCAAAGAGCCATCCGTACCTTCCGGGTCTGCCCCGGCCCCCGGCATCCCCGCGGCCTTTGCTGTGCCCGCCGCTCCTGCCGTCTCTCCTGTCCCTGTCCAATGTCCTGCCCTCCGCTGCCCTTCCAGGCTCCATCCCGCTTCCTCGCCGCCTCTCCATATCCCTTCGGCTCCTACAGCTCCGCCAGAAGCGCGTCTATAAGCTCCTTCCAGCTCTCCTTGTCCCTGGCTCCTACCACCGTGCCCAGCACCTTGCCTTCCCCGTCCACGAAGAATGTGGTGGGAACCGCCGTCACATCCGCCAGCAGGGCCTTCTGCAGGGAGGCATTGATCGGCAGGTGCGTATAGCTCGCCTCCGTGCTCTCTATCAGGCTCCGGGCCTCTTCCATGGCCCTCTCCGCCTTCTCCTCATCCACGCCCTTCACTATCTCCGGCACATCGCTGATGATACCGATCAGCTGGAAGTCGGCGGTGTCGTATTCCCCGGCCAGCTCCCCCAGGTCCGGCATCTCGCTGAGGCAGGGATTGCAATAGGTGGCCCATACATTCACCATGGTGAGCCTGGACTGGCCGAAGATATCCGCGGTGACGGCATTCCCCTCCATGTCCCGGGCCTCGAAGGACACAGAGGCCTCCTGGCCCTCCTCTCCGTCCTGGGCCGCCTCTGCCTGGGAGCCGCCGCTCTCCGCCTGCTGCGCGTTCTCCGAAGGAGCCCCGCTCTGCGCTCCCCCGTCCCCGCCGCCGGCACAGCCGCTGAGCATCCCCGCCAGCAGAAGGGCACAAACCGCCGCCAGGTATCCGTTCCTCCGCAACATCTTCTTTTTCCTGTCAACCATATAGCACCTCATAATCGAAATTTTCCGCGCATGCGCGTATTTTTATAGTCCCGGATTTATTATAGCCTGAAATCCGTCCTAAGTCAATGCGCAGGGCGAATTGACGACAGCATCGTCTTCTTTCACCCTGCGCATACGGTTTCCCTATAATGCTGTTCCCTTTGCGGGCAGGAACAGCTTCCCCATGTCCACGCCTTCCAGAGCAAGGAGCCGCTCTTTTTTGGCCACCCCGCCCGCATATCCCGTCAGGCTGCCGTCAGCCCCCACCACCCGGTGGCAGGGGACGATGAGGGAAATGGGATTGTGCCCCACCGCGCCGCCCACCGCCTGGGCGGACATACGGGCAAGCCCCCGCTGCCCTGCCACCGCCTGGGCCAGCTCCCCGTAGGTCACCGTCTCCCCATAGGGAATCTGCCGCAGGAGCTCCCACACGCCCAGCCTGAACGGAGAGCCTGTCATATGCACGGGCGGCGTGAAATCCGGTTCTTTTCCGGTAAAGTAAATGTCCAGCCATTTCCTGACATCTCCAAAAACCGGCAGCTCCCTTTCCTCATGCTCCGGGTCAAGGCCCCCGGCATAATACTTCGCGCCCTCGAACCACAGTCCTGTCAGGCCGGTTCCGTCGGCGGCCAGCAGGATTTCACCCATGGGCGACCGATATCTTGCCGTATACTGCATTGCCGTTTCCTCCTTCCCGTGCTTCACATCCTGCGCTCCCGGGCCAGGCCCTGAAAGCGCGCTCTTCTGCGGAACCTTTTTCTCAGCCGCCCCTCTCCCGGAAGAAAATCCAGATATGCAGCCTGTCATCCGTGTATTCCGCCGATATGCTCCCGCCCATCTGCTCCACCAGGCTCCTGGCGATCGCCAGCCCCAGCCCGGTGGACTTCCTGGCGGACTCCACGGTAAAAAAGCGGTCGAAGAGCCTGCCCACCTGTATCTCATCCAGCCCGGGGGCCGTGTTGGCAAAGACAATCTCCCCTGTGCTTTCCAGGGTAATCTCCAGGTCTCCGCTGCTATACTTTACGGCATTCTGCAGCAGATTGGCGAATACCCGGGACAGGGCGGCACCGTCCAGCATCCGGACCACCTTCTCCTGCGGCATCCGTATCCTGGGGGTAATGCCGCGCTGCGTCAAAGCGGTGTAGGCAGCCGCTATGCTCTCCTCCAGCACCTGGTTCAGGACCACGGGCTCCGCGGGGGCGTCGCTTTCCCTGGAAAGGAGGACAGAGTACCGGAACAGCTCCTCCGTCATCGAAACCAGCAGTTGGGAACGGTTCCGGATGATATCGAGATAACGTTTGGCAATATCCGATTTTTCCTCCTTCTCCAGCAGGTCCAGATAACCGCAGATTGCGGTCAGGGGCGTCCTCAAATCATGGGAGAGATTCGTGACTGCGCCTTTCAGCTCCGCATCCCCCTGGCAGAACCTGTGATGCTCCGCCCGGAGCCTGCGGAGCTGCTCATTGACGGCATCGGCCAGGCGGCGCATCTGCCTGTCCCTGCCGGAAATGCCGATCAGCGTGTTGGTGTCGGTGGCAAGCCTGTGGGCAAAGCCGTCCGCGATCTCCCCCGCGGCCTTTCGCAGAATATGGATTTTGATAAGCAGAACAATGACAAGCAATCCCAGGACGCCGGTCAGGCTCCATAACCATACCATCATGAAAATCCCCTCGTTTCCGTCTTTCCGTCACATCACTTCAGATCTGATTTCCGGAACAGCACGCAGCCCGCGCCTGTGGCCAGCACAATGATCGCAAGGGAGTAGACAGGGAGCCGGTAGGGGTTCACGGCCATCATGCCGGCGCACTGGATGGCCTGCCCGCCGGGATTGATGTCGTGAAGGGTCTGGACGATCTCCCGCTTCGTCCCCTCCAGGTATCCGGGGTTGGGCTCCTCCACGGAGCTGATCTCCCCGTTTATGGCATAAGAATAGACCTCCTGCGTCTTCGGCGCTTCCAGCATCTGGGCCAGCACCATCCCTGTCATCAGGAAGCCGAAGGCAAGCAATATGCAGATCACAGCCGCAACGGACTTGTACTGGCAGACCATGGCGATACAGGTGAAAACAGAGGAAACCGCCACCGAGAGGAGCAGTATCGTAAACGTCGTCAGCAAAACCATCTCCACCGGGACAGTAAAGCCTCCCACCAGCGGCAGGCCTACGCAGAGATACGGCAGCAGATACGCCGCGCACATGGCGAGCCCCACCACGGAGGAGACCGCTGCGTTGGCCAGGTAGACCGCCGAACGTTTTCCGCCCACGATGATTTTGTTCCGGATGGTCCCGTCGTTGTAATCCGTGCCGATGAACAGGCTGCAGAATACCGCCATGACGACGCCCACGCCCATGGCATAGACGAAGAATCCGTCCTCTATCCTGTATACATAGCCCATCTGCACCGCATCCAGATGCATTTTCACCGGCATGAATATCCCCCAGGCCGCCATCAGGATCAGGCCGCCCCAGAATACTTTGTTCTTCTTCAGACGCAGGAAACCTGCAGACAACAATCTAGTCATTCTTCTGCCCTCCTATCAGACTGACATAATAGCTCTCCAGGCTCTCGTCCCGCTCCCGCAGGGAGATCACGTCGCAGTTTTCCTCCGCCAGGGCCAGCGTCAGCCTGGATACCCCTATCTTCGCGTACACATCCGCCTCCCTGTCGGAGAGGATCGTGTACTCCGCATCCATTCCGTCCAGCACACGGGCCAGCGCCCCTGTATCCGTCACCTCCAGGTGGATGCATTTCCGGCAGGACTTCTCCAGGTCCGCCGCGCTGACCTCCTTCACCATCTGCCCCCTGTCGATGAAGCCGTAGTGGGTGGCCATCCTGGAGAGCTCGTCCAGGATGTGGCTGGAGACCAGGAACGTGATCTGCCGCTCCCGGTTCAGCTTCAGGATCAATTCCCGGATCTCGATGATCCCCTGGGGATCCAGCCCGTTCACCGGCTCGTCCAGCACCAGGAAATCCGGGGAGCCCACAAGGGCGATGGCGATTCCCAGCCTCTGGCGCATCCCCAGGGAAAAGTTTCCAGCCCTCTTGTCCCCGGTGTCCGCCAGCCCTACCAGCTTCAGGATATCCTCCATCCCCGCATAGGACGGGAGCCCCAGGATGCGGTACTGATACTTCAGATTATCCTGAGCCGTCATGTCCAGGTAGATGGAGGGCGTCTCCACCACGGCCCCCATCCTTCTGCGGGATCTGGAGATATCCTTGTCCGTGTCCTTCCTGCCGTACAGGGTATAGCCCCCCGAGGTGGGGAACTGCAGCCCGCAGATCAGCCTGATCAATGTGGTCTTGCCCGCGCCGTTCCTGCCTACAAAGCCATAGATCGCCCCCTTTGGGACATTCATGGTCAACTGGTTCAGCGCCTTGAAATGCCTGTATTTCTTGGTCAGGCCATTCGTTTGCAGAACATACTCCATATGCACAACCTCCTGATTCCAATACCGCAGCTGCCGGGCCGGTTCCGGTTCCGGCAGCCGCTGTTTTATGAGATACTGCCATTCTATCCCCGGACAGTAAAGAAACCGGTAAAGGAAACAGTAAAGAAACGGTAAAGATTCATTCCCCGCGCATCTTAAAGCCGATCCCCCAGACTGCTTCGATGTAGTCTTTCCCCGTCGCCTCCCGCAGTTTTTTCCGCAGGTTGCTGACATGCATCTTCAGGGAGCTGTCCGTGCAGTCCGGCGTATCCCGGCTGATGCGCTCCAGCAGCAGGGACTTGGTCACCACCTGGGAAGGGTTGCCCATGAGGAGCTTCAAAATGGCGTACTCCGTCCTGGTCAGCCTTACTTCCGCGCTGCCCAGGCTGACCATGTGGGTATCCGTATTCAGCGTGATACCGCCAAATTCCAGGACAGGGGCCAGGGCCGCCCCGGAGGGCCTGCGCAGTTGTACGGAGATCCTGGCCAGAAGCTCCTTCATGGCGAAGGGCTTCGTCACATAATCCGCCGCGCCCCCCAGCAGCAGCTCCGCTTTCTTGTCGATGTCCACCTTGGCGCTCACCACGATCACGGGAATCCCCCTGGAATGCTCTGCTTCCATTATCCGCGGCAGCACCTCCTCGCCGTCCAGCCCCGGCAGCATCAGGTCCAGCAGAATGAGGTCTGGCCTGGCGCCGTCCAGCACCAGGAGGGCTTCCGTCCCGGAGTAGGCCCGGGAGACGCCGTAGCCCTCCCTGGCCAGCGCTTCCTCCAGCATGTTTCCGATGTGCATGTCGTCATCGATGATCAGAATATTTTTCGCCTGAGCATTTCCCATTTTTGTTCCGTCCCGTCTCTTTTTTCTATGGATTCCCTGCCTCAGGATGTCCCTCACTCCTGCCGCAGCCGCTCCACCGCGGTCTCTTTGGCGGCAAAATGATAGACAGCCAGAGGAATCGCCGCCCCCAGGGCCAGGTAGGCCAGCGCCAGCCCCAGGACAGGCCAGAGGTTCAGCCGGAAGGTGAAGAACCACAGGGTCCGGCCCAGCGCAATGTCAAGCACCCCGCCTGCCGCCAGCCCCAGGACCAGGGAGAGGGCCCCGGCCAGCAGGGCGTGGAGCATCCCTTCCGCCCCCAGCATCCGCTTTAGCTGCCCCCCGGTCATGCCCACCGCCTGGAGAACAGCCAACTCCTTCCTCCTGGCCAGGATGGAGGTCAGCTCTCCGTTTAGGAAGTTCAGCGCTCCCACCATGGCCAGCAGCCCGGAGAGGACTCCGCCCATGACCAGCACCGTGTTCCGGATTCCAGAGAAGGCCTGGTAATAGTCCTCCTTCCCCTCATAATCCAGATCCGGTGCGGTCCTCCCGGTATATTGGGCCAGGAAGTCCGCCAGCGCCTCCCCCTTCCCTTCCTTTCCGTCGCACAGATAGTTCAGGCAGAACGGGGCATTGCCGTCCCGTTTCAGGACATCCGCCGCCAGGACGAAGCCCGCGCCGCTGTAATACCGGCTGGTCATGGGCTCCGGCATGGTCACCAGGGCTGCCACGGTATAGGTCACGGTGCGGTATCGCTCCGCCGAGAGATAGTAGTCATCCGGGTTCATGACCTCCACCTCCTCAGCCGTCAGCTCCCTGCCGTCCTCCCAGGCGCGCGTGCACCAGTCCTCCTCATAGCGGACGGTGACGCTGTCCCCCAAAGCGGCGTAATGGCTGCCTGGAATCGGCTGTCCATAGTCGTCTGTCTGACAGACGGCCGCGATGGCATGCCCGGAGGGATCCGCCAGGGCCTCCAGGCTGCCCTCCAGGACGGTGAGCTGTTCCATGGGGAAAGCCTCCAGGCCGTAGAGCTGTGTGGGTTGGCTGTAGCCCCCGTCCGGCTGGCGCAGGCGTTCCATGCGCTTTCCCAGCGTCTCCTCCTCATAGATACCGCTCCAATGATAGCGGTAATATGATTCCGGCACAGCGGCGGAGACCCGCAGCTCCTGCCAGGTAATGCCTCCCTCCGCCACATAGCCGGTGGAAACGATCGCCTCCACGTCCCTCTGGGTCAGAGAGCCGTCCGCATAGCCCCGGCTTAAATAACCGGCATCCCCCACCACAAAGTCGCTGACTACAAAGCGCCGCAGGAATTTGTCCATGTCAAAGCCGCCGCCCAGGGCGAAGACCGTCTGGAACAGCACGGCCGCCAGGGCCAGGGAGAGCACGGTAAGCAGCGTCTTTTTCCGATTCCGGCCCAGATTTGCCGCCGCCATGCCAAAAGGCGTGCCGCCGCCTTTGACGTGTCGTTTCTTCTTCCGCAGGCCCCTGGCCCCGTCCGTATACCGGACGGCCTCCACTGGCGACACCTTGCCCGCCAGCCTCCCGGGCTTGCTGCAGGAGAGGAATACGGTAAACAGCGTAAATAAAGTCGCAAAAACAAATATCCGGCCGTCCGCGCTGATCTCGGAGATCCTGCCGTAGCCCAGATTTTGGAGCATGGGCGAAATCCAGGCCCCCAGGAGCCACCCCAGCGCCAGCCCTGCCGGAATGCCTCCCAGCGAGAGGGTAAAGGCCTGGCCCCGGACGATGCCCCGGATCTGTCCCGGCGTGGTGCCGATGGCCTTTAAGAGGCCGTAGAACCGGATGTCATTGGAGACGGAAATCTGGAAAATGTTGTAGATCACCAGATATCCCCCCAGCAGCACCACCAGCAGCAGAAAGCCCAGCGCCGCCAGCTCGGCGGCATCCCGGCCCTCCATCGGCGAATTCAGGTAGCCCCAGTTCACGCCCAGATTCACGTATCCCTCCTCCCCCATGGACTCGCTCTGATAGCCGTGGTCGGCAAGAAGCTGCTGCAGCTCCTCCTGGATATGGGCGCCGGAGGAGAGGAACACGTTCAGCGACCAACTGCCGGAGAAATCGCTGTTCCCCTGAAATCCATGGTCGGAAAGGACGCTTTCCGCATACTCCTCCGACACACGGACATTGGCCGCCGTGCCGGCTGTGTCAAAGGCCCACCAGCCTGTGAGGATGAAGGTATCTGTGACATCCTGCTGCCTGGCGGTTCCATGGCCCAGGGAAATGGTCAGGGGAACCTCCGCTCCCACCCTGGGCGCAATGCCCAGCAGCTCCAGCACCCGGCTGTCACAGGCGATTTCCTTTCCCGAGGCAGGCGGTCTGCCCTCGGCTACGGTGCAGAAGCTGTGTTCCGCATAATTTTCCTCCATATAGCTGACTTCCGTATACTGCTTGTCAAAGGGCGCCCCGGACAGTACGCCTACCCCTAACCGGGCGCCGCTTTCCCGAATCCGCCTGTCCGCGCGCAGCTCTTCCGTCTGGTCCTCGGTGAGGCGCTTGAAGCCCCCGTGGAAATCCCCGCCCACCTGGCGGAACGTATCCTGCTGCACCGTCTCCAGCACGGAACCGCCCATGGTCAGCATGGCGGTGAAGAGCATGGCTGTCATGGCGATGGCCGTCATGGCGATGATGTTGCGCCCGCCGGAGGCCTTCAGAATCTTCCGGGAAATCCTGCGCAGCGTCTTTCCATTCCTTACCCGTATCATCCCGCCACCTCCGATCCCTGCTCCCTCCGGGCCCTTCCCTCTTCCGGCCCGTGCCCCTTCCCGGCAGGGCTTCCCTGGATCCGCCCGTCCTCGATGCGGATGACCCTGTCCGCCAGTTGGGCTATTTCCTCGTTGTGGGTGATCATCACCATGGTCTGGGAATATTTCCGGCCGGTGACCTTCATCAGGCTCAGGACATCCTGGCTGGTCCGGGAGTCCAGGTTTCCCGTGGGCTCGTCCGCCAGCAGGATGGCAGGCTTTGTGGCCAGCGCCGCTGCTGCTGGCCGCCGGAGAGCTGGTTGGGGAGGCTATCCAGCTTTTGCTCCAGGCCCAGCAGCTCTATGACCTGGCGGACGTAAGGCTCGTCCGGGCGCCCTCCGTCCAGTTGAATGGGCAGGACGATGTTCTCCCACACCGACAGGACGGATACCAGGTTGTAGGCCTGGAACACGAAGCCGATCTTCCGTCGGCGGAAGATGGTGAGGGCCTCGTCCTTCATGGAGAAGATGTCCCTGCCCTCCACCTCCACCCTGCCCCCGGTGGGCCGGTCCAGTCCGCCGAGCATGTGCAGCAGCGTGGACTTGCCGGAGCCGGATGTGCCCACGATGGCGAGGAATTCCCCCGCCTGGACTTTCAGGTCCACCCCGTCCAGGGCCCGCACCTGGTTTTCTCCTGTGCCATAGTATTTCGTCAGTTCTCTGGTTTCCAATATGGTCATTTTATGCACCCTCCGAAAAAAGTATGTCCTTCTACGATTCCACTATAACAGAGGAATCTTTCCAGGGCCTTTCTGAAATCTGACAGAATAGTCATATTTCGGAGAGCGCTGTCAAAGCCCTGGGGAGGAATGCCGAGAACGTGTTCCCTTTTCCCGGAGCGCTGCCCACCTTCACATAGCCTCCCTGCCCGGCCAGTATCTGCCGGGTGAGGTACAGGCCGATGCCGACTCCCTCCTGTTTCCAGGCGGCCGGAGCCCGGTAGAAACGTCCGAAGATCTTCGCGTGCTCCTCCTCCGGGATGGCAGGGCCCGTGTCGGCGATATCGATTCTGGAAAACAGTTCATAGCTTTGGCTGCGGACGGTGATGCAGCCCCCTTCCGGCGTGTATTTGACCGCATTGTCCAGCAAGTTGCACACAGCCTCCTCCGTCCACTTTTCATCGAACACCGCCGGGGCGGGAGCCAGCTCCAGGAGGATTGTAATCCCCTTCTCTGCCGCCAGGCTCCTGTACTGCCCCGCCGCCCTGGCCCCTATGGCGGACAGATCTCCCCGGGTGGGATGGAGCACCAGCAGCCCCGATTCCAGACGGGAGGATTGAATCAGCGCCTCAATCAGGCCCTGCAGCTTTTCCGTCTGCCGGATCAGCTCTGCCGTCAGGCTTCCGGCCCCTTCCGGCAGTTCCCGTTCCTCCAGAAGCTGGGCATAGAGCCGGATATTGGTCATGGGCGTCCGCGTCTGGTGGGATATGTCCGACAGGAGGCGGCCCAGCTTGTCCCGCTGCTCCTCCAGGCTCCGCAGAGAGGACTGGCTGGAAGACAGGTACCGGGCCAGCAGGGATTCCGTGGCAGAATGGATGTCCTCGTCAAAGCGCTCTTCCTGAAAGGAGCCTTCCATGGCGGCTTGAACCATCTTCTCCAAACGCAGGTTGGAGCGCCGGATCATGTGCCTGGCGCTGGCCACCGCTCCGATCCCTGTCACACAGCATACAGCGGCCAGCAGGATTAGCCATGCATTCATTTCGAACCCTCCCTGAGGAGCGCTCCCCAGACATACCCGATTCCGTAGACAGTCCGCAGCCACTGGGGCTGGGAGGGATTTTCCTCCAGCTTATCGCGCAGCCGTTTCACAGTCACCGACAGGGCGTTTTCCTCCACGAATTCCGCCCCTTCCGTCCAGACCCGGTCCAGCAGCGCCTCCCGCGGAACCACACGCCCCTGGTTCTCCACCAGCGCCCGGAGGAGCCGCTGCTCCGTTTTGCTCAGGTCAACGGGCCGTCCCTCCCTCCTGTAGTCCATCCGGGCAAAGTCGAACCGGAAAGGCCCCGCCTCCCAGACCTCCCTTCTGTCCGAATCCCTCCGCCGAAGCTGCGCGTTCACCCTGGCCCGCAGCACGGCCAAAGAGAAGGGCTTCGTGATATAGTCGTCCGCCCCTGCCTCCAGGCCGGTGACCTGGTCGATCTCCATATCGTTTGCGGTGAGGAGGATCACCGGGAGATCCGGGCGCAGGCCTTTGCTCTCCTGAAGCAGCTCCAGCCCGCTGCCGTCCGGAAGGTTCACGTCCAGAACCGCCAGCCGGAAATCCCCGGCGGCAAGGATCTCCCGCCCCTCCTTCAGGGTCCCGGCGCTGACAACCTTGCGCCGGGGGTCTGCCAGGGCCAGGGCAATGCCGCGGCACATGGCTTCATCGTCCTCCAGTAAAAAAATCGTATCCATCCGCTCGCCTTTCTCCATCATCGAACATACATTCTTGTTTGGCACCATATTCCACCTGCGGAGCAGCCTCCGCGACAGTGCTATTTTACCATATTCCCCGGGGGCATGCAAAGAAATCTGTCCGCTAAAAATCCAAAATTATTCTGTTCTCAACCGCTCAACAATGCTCTGCTTTTCCAAGTTCTTGAAGCAGAGGAAAGGGATGAGCACCGCAAAAGCCAGGAGGACAGGGGTGCAGATCATCAGCGGCATCAGGGTAAAATGGAAGGTGCTGAACTCATTGGCTGTCATGGCGCGGACACCGATCCCAACGGCCAGGGCGCTGACAAGATAAGAAACGATCAGCGTGATCGCCGCGTAATCCAGCCCCTCGCAAATCAGCATCTTCCGCAACTGGCGCTTGGTCATGCCCACGGACTGGATCATGGCGAACTCTTTTTTGCGGGAAACAATGGCCGTGACCATGGAATTGATAAAGTTGAGCACGCCCACCAGGGCAATGATCACGCTGATGGTATTTCCCATGACTGCCGACGCCCGCGTTTCCGCCTCATACTGCTGTGTCATGGTTTTGCGGGATGTCACGGGCAGGCTGGTATCAATGGTCTTGGTATATGCATCCAGCATCTCCTGTGCCGCGGGGATATGTTCGTCCTCCACATGGAAGAACAGTCTCCGCAGGGTATTCTCCGGCCACTGCTGCCGGAATGCCGAAGCTGGGATAATAAAGCTCATGGAGTGCCGATTCTGTACGCCGCCTTCGTAAGCGCCTTCCTCCACAGCCTGCAGCGGATATACAATGGCCATCACCGTGTAGGTACGATTTTCAAGCGCAATGCTGCTTCCCACGGCAGGGACGGGCAATACGGCCTTTCTCTCCGAATCTGCGGAATCTATGGCAGGCCCGATGGCCAACACATAGCCGCCGCCGTCAAATTCTTCCGCATCATAGCTTCCGGAGAGCAGGTACCTGTCCTGGGTAATCGCATCCAGAGGGATGCCGTCCATTCCGTACAGTACGCCGATTGCTTCACGGGTCTCCATGGCGTTTTTTATCTGAGCAGGGCCGGAGGGGTCGTAAGTCGCCCAATCGTCCAGCATTTCCTGTGTATAGAAGGCGGCGATATTCTGCACGGTCTCATCGTCCAGCGTCAGTTCAAACTGATGAGAATATTGATGGCCAATGGCTTCCAGGCCGGCCAACCCTTCCACGGACGCCACCAGCTCGGCATTCAGGGTGGAGCCATGAGGGTCATATCCGCCAATATAGTCTGCGCTGCTGCTGTCGTCCAGCCGGAAGTCACTGATCGTCAGCTCAGACAGGTACTTCTCCATATCAAAAGCCGCATTCT
>OFGG01000777.1_pt1 | contig 24504 bp, 21 predicted proteins | sample 1521701 | NCBI WGS metagenome assembly OFGG01 (sample SAMEA3504081, study PRJEB24116) | mouse gut metagenome | biome: mouse gut; feature: mouse-associated habitat; material: faeces | place: Denmark | collected 2011
GGCCGGTCGGGGCGGTTTTGTGCAGCTGTCCTGGGAGAATGCGGGCGCCGGGGAAGCTGTCTGGGAGGCTCCGCTGGCTGGCGCGGCCTTTCCGGGTCTGCCGGAGGGCTCCGGGCCGCCGGTCGGCGCAGTGTTCCGCACGATGGAGACCCTGCTCCTGATGGGCGAAGCGCTGACGGCTGCCCTCCTGTCAGATGCTGCCCCTGCGGTCGGCATCCGGACCGGCCTTTCCGCATCTGGCCTGGCTGCTGCCGATTTTGCGGCAGAACCGCCGCCAATGCCATCGGTGCCTTCTTTTTCTCCGCCGGACAGCCTGCCCGCAGAGGCAGCATCGCCCCTTCCGCCAATTTTCCCTGCCGTTCCCGGGGCCGTGCGCATATCCCGTGAAGAAGACGTATCTGTCATATTTTTGTCCACAGGCTCCGGCGGCGCTTCCTTCCGCTCGGGAACCGGATCCGCAATCAGCCCCGTCAGATCCTTCGTGTGGAGCACGCACAGCTCATGGAGGGCCCTGGTGGCCGCCACGTAGAGGAGCTTGGCATGCCCGTCGTCCACGGGGTACTCCGCCCTTGTGGGGTCCAGGATCAGCACGGTGTCGAACTCCAGCCCCTTGGTATACTCCACCGGCAGCACCATGACGCCGTTTCCGAAGACCGCCTTCTCCAGGTCGCTCTCCATGACTTCCAGGTACTGCCCCAGTTCCTTTGCGGCCCAATTGGCCCCATGCCGGTTCCGGCAGACTACTGCGATAGTATCATACCCCTTCTCCTGCCATGCCCTGCAGATATCCGCCGCCTCCCGGATGATGTCGTTCTCGCTCCTCTGGAGCACGGCCACCGGGCTGCCGTGGCGGATGATTGGCTCCACGGGATAGCTGGAAAAGCTTCCGTGGTGCAGGATCCTAGTGGCGAAGTCGGAGATTTCCACGGTGTTGCGATAGCTTTTCTTCAAAATACCGAAGCTGTCCATCTGGTCCGGCAGAAGCAGTTCCCGCAGCTCCTCCCAGTCGTTGAGGCCGAAGCCGAAGTGGATGTTCTGGGACACGTCCCCCATGACGGTGTAGGTGCAGTCCTTGATGCAGAAGTGCAGGACGGAGTAGGCCATCATGCCGAAATCCTGGGCCTCGTCGATGACGATGTGGTGGGCCTCGCTGATGACCTCCGTCTCCTTGATCCTCTTGTAGAGGTAGGCCAGGGCCGCCAGGTCGTACACATCGAACTCATCCGCCGGGATGTCCACCGCTTTTCCCTTCAGGGCCTGGAGCTCCAGGAATTTCCGGTACAGGTCGTAGATGGAGCCTTTCCAGACTTTTCCGCCGTACCGGCCCCGATAGGCCTTCAGGATGGCCTTGCGCTCGGGCTCCGTGTACTTCACTCCCTTGCCCAGGAACTCTTCCTTTATCTTGATGATCAGCCGGTCGTTCAGCATGTTGATCTTGTTCTGCATGGAGACCTTCGGGTTCTGGAGGATGTATCGCTCCACGGCTTCGCCGTCCACCAGCAGGATCAGGTCGTGGGGATCGACCTTTTTCCCCACGGTCTCGTCATAGACGCCGCTTTTGCCGTCCCGAAGGCCCTCCACGAACTGCCGGGGATTCAGGTAGATGGATTCCCGCAGGATGCCCTCCCATTCCAGCTTGTCGCAGTAGGCCTGGAGATCCCGGAACCAGCCCAGGCCGCCCTTTATGCTGCCCCGGTCTCCACTCTGGCCGCCCCTCAGGATGCGGTATCTCTTCTCGTCCCAGTCCTCGTACAGGAGTCTGACGAAGAGCTCCTCCATGGTCATCTGCCGTATGCCGTACACGTCCAGGTCCGGCAGCACGCCCGTGATGTAGTTCAGCAATATCCGGTTGCTCCCCACGATGTAGAAGTCGTCCGGCTTGAAGCGGTCCGGATAATTGTACAGGATAAAGGAGATCCGGTGCATGGCCACGGTGGTCTTGCCGGAGCCCGCCACGCCCTGGACGATGATGTTGTGGTGGGGGGACTTGCGGATAATCTCATTCTGTTCTTTCTGGATGGTGGCCACGATTTCGCTGAGCACGGCCTGCTTGTTCTTGGCCAGATACTTGGTCAGCAGGTCGTCATTTGCCACGACTTCGCTGTCGAAATAGTCCAGGAGCTTGCCGGCTTCGATCTCATAGGTGCGCTTCAGCATCAGATCGATGTCTATCCGCCTGTCTCCGGGGGCCATATAGCTGCATTTTCCCAGGCCGTTCTCGTAATAGGCATTGGCCACGGGGGCACGCCAGTCTATGACGATCTGGTGGGTGGCGTCCTTCGCGATGCCGCCCCGGCCGATATAGAGGGATTCCACTTTGTCCAATGCCTCGTCCCGGAAGACAATCCGCCCGAAATAGGGCTTTCCCTGGGCCTTCTCATTGCGCTCCAGGGCCCGCTTCATGTGCAGGTGCATGGTGGTAAGGTTCTCCAGGGCATTGATCAGCTCCGGGTTGTCGTCATGGAAATGGTCCAGCATGACGTCGATCTCCGTGCTCATGTCATCCACCTGCCTGCCATAGCTTTCCAGATTGTCACGGATGACGGAAAGGGTCTGTTCCAGGAAAGCCTCCTCGGCCTGTCTGGTAGTGCCTTGTATTCGTTCCTCTTGCTTCATCAGTCGCTCCTTCCTTTTGTCAAGATTTTGTCAGTTTCCTGCGTGGGTCAGTCGCGTTCGCCTGTAGATTCAGCGTGTAGTAATAATTATAGGAAAAAAAGAAAAAAATACTAGACTTTTCTTTCATAATTTGGTAAAGTGTTATATAGAATCGTGCCTGAAAAAAGCTGCTGTTGAACAGCAGCTTTTTGACGTTATTTCATATATCCTTGAGGAGCCCCGCAGCCTACAGCTCATCATAAAACGTATAGCCGCACCTTCCGTTCTCCTTCGTGTGGTACAATGCCTGATCCGTCTGCTGGAACAGGTCGTCATAGAATCCCTTTTCCGAAAAAGCGATTCCCACACTGACAGAATATTTCGGGAAAACCGCCTCGTCTTCCGAGTGCTGCAGGATCTCGTTGATTGCTTCTATCTTGCTGCGGATGATTGGCTTTTTGTCCGGGCCTGTCTTTTCCATGATGACAGCGAACTCATCCCCGCCTATCCGGAGGACATAATCCACCTTTCTGAAATTCTCGTCCAGCAGCCTGGCGACTTTGATCAGGGCCTGGTCCCCCACGTCATGTCCGTAATTGTCGTTGATGGACTTGAATACGTCCACGTCGATGATCAGGAACGCGAGAGGTTCGGAGGATATGCGCAGCTGGGACTTCAATTGTTCAAAGGCCTGGCGGTTCAAAAGGCCGGTGAGGGCATCCCGCTCTGCCTTTTTGCGGAGCATGTTCTGCTGCTCCATGGTCATTTCATAGACATTGTTGTATGTAGCAGCCAGGTATTTGAATTCATAGGCACCGGTGATTTCCAGGAAGTTGTTGTTCTTGATGCAGTTCACATAGATCCGGATGGGCCGCAGAATCAGAACCGCTATCATGATATAGGAAAATATGACCAGAATCACCACCAAAACCGTGTAGATGCTCTGGCGGATCAAGGCGTTTTTCATGGTGCCCTCGCTCTCCGCCTGATCCCTCTCGCAGATTTCTATTACGCTCCGGGTGACATCGGACATTTTTGCCTCTATCTGGCCTTTCATGGTCCGGTATTCTTCCCCGAAGACCAGCTCTATGGAAGCGTCCGCCTGCTGCTGCGCCGTCCAGGACAGCTCTTCCTCTGTCAGCTGATAGTCCTGTATCTCCCGGGCAAGGCTGCCCATATCCTCACCGGCCGACAGGGCCGCCAGCTTCATGGAATGGATTTCCAGAACCATGAGCGCGTTGGACAGCTCCATGGCCTCTTTGGATGTGTTCAATGCATCCTCATTCCTTCCACGCAGATGGACCTCCAGAGCCTCCAGCGCCAAATCCCTTCTCCTGGACTCATGCACCTCCGTAAAATATGCCTCCGCGTAGTCATGGTCTTTCGTCACGGCATAGAGGCGTGCCTGGTCTGTAAGGTAGTTGGAGCCGAACAGGAGATCCCTGGCGTCTTCCTGGGCGAAGACATATTCCCTGGTCCGCTGGGCCAGCTCATAATAGTCCTTCATGACCTGAACGATGCCGATTCCAATCAGGACGGATATGATGAGGGTGAAGGCCACCAGCCACAGGCTGAGGCTCTGAATCCGAAACCCCTTCAGGGCACCTGTATTTTTCTCTTCCGGCAGGCCTGTCTTCTTTTCTTCTGTCATCTCATATGCTCCTCCAGTCATTTTCGCTTCATGAATCCTTACTCATTATAAATTACCATCTTGAAATTTACAAGATTTCAGACGGATAAATTTCAGACAGAAAATTGTTTTTTATGCTGGAAATGCCCTGTACGGTTTCCCGTGCAGGGCATTTCGGTCGGACAAGAATCACACAGCGGCAAACCCTTTCTCCAAATCGGCGATGATGTCATCGATATGCTCCGTGCCGATGGAGAGCCGGATGGTGCCAGGCTTGATGCCCTGATCGGCCAGCTCCTCCGCCGTCAACTGGGAATGGGTGGTGGTAGCCGGATGGATGACCAGGCTCTTCACGTCCGCCACATTGGCCAGCAGGGAGAAAATCTCCAGATGGTCGATGAACCTGTAGGCCTCCTCCTGCCCGCCTTTGATTTCAAAGGTAAAAATCGAAGCGCCGCCGTTGGGGAAATATTCCTCATACAAAGCGTGGTCAGGATGGTCTGGCAGAGAGGGATGGTTCACCCGCTCCACCTGGGGGTGCTTCGCCAGGTACTCCACCACCTTCTTCGTGTTCTCCGCATGGCGCTCCAGGCGCAGGGATAGGGTCTCCACGCCCTGCAGGAGCAGGAAGGCATTGAAGGGGGAGATGGCAGCGCCGGTATCCCGCAGAAGGATGGCCCTGATATAGGTCACGAAAGCGGCAGGCCCCGCTGCGTCCACGAAGGAGATTCCATGGTAGCTGGGGTTGGGGTCGGCAATCGCGGGATAGTTCCCGCTGGCCTTCCAGTCGAATCTCCCGGAGTCCACGATGATGCCGCCCAGGGTGGTTCCGTGGCCGCCGATGAATTTGGTGGCGGAATGCACCACGATGTCAGCGCCGTGCTCGATCGGCCTGATCAGATAGGGGGTGCCGAAGGTATTGTCGATGACCAGGGGCAGGCCGTGGGCATGGGCAATCTCCGCGATGCGGTCGATGTCCGGGATGTCGCTGTTGGGGTTCCCCAGGGTCTCCAGGTACACCGCTCTGGTCTCAGGACGGATGGCTGCCTCCAGCTCCGCCAGGTCGTGGGCGTCCACAAAGGTGGTGCTGATGCCGTAATGGGGCAGGGTATGCTCCAGCAGGTTGTAGCTGCCTCCGTAGATGGTCTTCTGGGCCACGATGTGCCCGCCGTCCTGGGCCAGGGCCTGGATGGCGTATGTAATGGCCGCCGCGCCGGAAGCCAGGGCCAGCGCCGCCGCGCCGCCCTCCAGGGCCGCGATCCTCTTCTCCAGCACGTCCTGGGTGGAATTGGTCAGGCGGCCATAGATATTGCCCGCATCCGCCAGGCCGAACCGGGCGGCCGCATGGGCGGAATCCCGGAATACATAGGATGTGGTCTGGTAGATGGGCACGGCCCTGGCGTCTGTGGCCGGATCGGGGCGCTCCTGTCCTACGTGTAGCTGCAGGGTCTCAAATTTGTATTGGCTCATTGTAGTCTCCTCCTTTGGAATGCGCTTTTACATGCTTCTGTAATTCGTTTTCCAGAATACACCTATTTGCCTACTATGTCAATAGGTTTATATAAAAACAGACTTGTAAGAGTTGCAGGAAGAGAGGAATTCTGCTACAATTCTTAGATAAGAAAGAAGACTTAGATAAGTAAAGAAGATCGGAGGTAGTTTTATGGCGGCACAGGGGACAAAACAGGACATGGGAAGCGGCAGCATCCCGAAGCTGATGCTGAATCTGGCGATTCCGGCGGTGGTGGCGCAGCTGATCAACATGCTCTACAATATCGTGGACAGGATCTACATCGGGCACATCCCGGACGCGGGGGCATCGGCGCTGACAGGCGTGGGGCTGTTCCTCCCTATCCTGATGATGATCAACGCCTTCGCCATGCTGGCGGGGTCAGGCGGCGCGCCCAGAGCGGCCATCGCCATGGGGAAGAAGGATCTGGAAAGCGCCCGGAAGATTCTGGGAAACTGTTTTTCCCTGCTGATGATTTTCTCCGTCATGCTGACGGTATTGTTCTATCTCTTTGCGCCGCAGCTGCTCCGGCTTTTCGGAGCCAGCGACGTGACGCTGCCCTACGCTCTGTCCTACGCCCGAATCTATATCTTGGGAATCGTCTTCGTGATGATCGTGATGGGGCTGAATCCTTTCATCACCACACAGGGCTTCGCCAAGTTCAGCATGCTCACCACGGTGGTGGGCGCTGTGTGCAATATCATCCTGGATCCCATCCTGATCTTCGGCCTGGGGATGGGCGTGCGGGGAGCGGCCATCGCCACGGTGATCAGCCAGGCGGTCAGCGCCGTGTGGGTGCTGTGCTTCCTGCGAGGCTCCAGGACGATATTGAAGCTGTCGCTGCGCGACATGAAGCTGGAGGCTCCTGTCATCCTGCCCTGCCTGGCCCTGGGTGTCTCCACCTTCGTGATGCTCAGCACGGAGAGCATCCTGAACATCAGCTTCAACAGCAGCCTCTCCCGCTTCGGCGGGGATGTGGCAGTGGGGGCCATGACAATCATATCCTCCTGCAGCCAGTTGATTACCTTGCCCCTGCAGGGAATCTGCCAGGGCGGCCAGCCCATCATGAGCTACAATTTCGGCGCGGGCAAAAAGGAGCGGGTGAAGCAGGCCTTCCGCTGCCAGTTCACGGCCTGCACGGCCTATGCGTCCCTGATGTGGCTGCTGATGCTGCTCTTTCCGCAGATGTTCGCGGGCATCTTCAGCAGCGACGGGACGCTGGTGGAGTACACGGTGTGGGCCATGCGCATCTATATGGCGGGCATCTTCTCCACAGGGATACAGATTGGCTGCCAGCAGACCTTCATGGCCCTGGGCCAGGCGAAGATCAGCCTGCTGATGGCCTGTCTGCGCAAGCTGGTGCTGCTGATTCCTCTGATCTTCATCCTGCCCCGGATTCTGCCGGATCAGGTCTTCGGCGTGTTCGTGGCGGAACCGGTCAGCGATATCCTGGCAGCCACCGTCACGGCCACCATGCTCTTTACCAGGCTGAACGGAATTCTGGACAGAGGGGCCGGCGGGCAGAAGGCCCAGGCGTGACAGCAAGGCAGAGCTGCGGCCGAACGTGTGGGCAGGCATGACAGACGTATCTGAAAACGCAGACGGCCCTGACAGGGCCGATGCCATAAGCCATGACAGAGCCGCTGCCATAAGCCATGACAGGGCCGGAGCCGGGCATGGGCGGTGGAGGCGGACAAAGGAAGAGCTGGCCTCCTAGCGGTTGGCCAGCTCTGTCGTGATTTCTTCCCAGCTGATGTCCTTCTCCGCCATCAGCACCATCATGTGGTATAGAAAATCGCTTATCTCGTATTTTACCTCATTTGCCCCCGGGTTCTTGGCCGCGATGACGATTTCCGTAGCCTCCTCCCCCAGCTTCTTGAGAATCTTGTCGATGCCCTTGTCGAAGAGGTAGTTGGTGTAGGAGCCCTCCTTGGGATGGAGCTTCCTGTCCTTGATCACATCGAAGACCTCTTCAAAGACCTGCAGCGGATTGGCGGTCTCCTCCCCCTGCTTTTTCACGATCTCGTTAAAGAAGCAGCTCCTGGAGCCGGTGTGGCAGGCGGCCCCCACCTGGGACACCCTTGCTAAGAGCGTGTCCTTGTCGCAGTCCGCGGCGAGGCTCTTCAGATACTGGAAATGGCCGCTGGTCTCCCCCTTGAGCCAGAGCTGCCTGCGGCTGCGGCTATAATAGGTCATCCGGCCCGTGCGGATGGTCTGGCCGTAGGCCTCCTCATTCATATAGGCCATCATCAGCACCTCCCCGGTCCGGTAGTCCTGCACGATCACAGGGAGCAGGCCCTCCGGATTCTTCTGGAAGTCGTCCCATTGCAAAGCCGCTTCAAAGGTCTCCACCAAAATCCCGTTCTCCTTACATAACCCTTTCAGGGCCAGAATGTCGCGGTAATTGTCGTTGATCGTATTGCCGGTGACGCCGCAGACATTTTCGTAGGCAAAGATTTCCATCAGCTTGTTCAGGGCGATCTGGTTCACCTCCACCAGAAACGGCAGCTGCACCGCGGCCTGGGTCTCCCTGATCTGGTGGGGATTCTGCAGGAGCAGGCCGGACACGCAGTCCTCCAGCAGCCCGCGGTTCCTGGCGATGATGTCCACATTGTCGCAGGATGCCAGGAGCTTGTCCCTGCCGAATCTCTGGGAGGCTTCTCTGGCGAGGGCGATGTTGGATTCTTTGGCGCAGTCCAGGACGGCCCTCCTGCAGCCTGCGTAGAGCAGCTTCTTCACGTCCTCCAGCCGCTTTATGTTGCCGGCCCCTGTGACCTCCATCTCCGCTGTGGCGCAGATTTCCTTGATGATGTCCAGCGCCTCCTCGTGCTCACTGTCCTCCTGGGACATATCGAACACCACAAGGCCGTCCGCGCCGTTCTCATTGTACAGGTTCACCAGGCGCAGGGGATCCGTCTCCACCACGGAGAGGTCCGTAAGCCGCCTTACCGCATGGCCGTTATAAAGATAGATACATGGTACGAATTTTTTTACTAGCATATCTGTGCCCTCATTTGTTGAATGGTTGTTTCCGGACAGTTCCTTATGAAAGCGTTCCCTTTGTGCTGAGCACGTCGCTGACCCGGGGCTCCATGCCTGTGGCCCCGTCCAGCGCCTTGGCAAAGGCCTTGAACATAGCCTCTATCATATGGTGGGCATTTGTCCCGTCCAGCACCTTCAGATGCAGGTTCATCCCCGCGCTGTAGGACACCGCGTAGAAGAATTCCCGCACCAGCTCCGTGTCCAGGCCGCCCACCCGCTCCGTGGGGAAAGAGGCGTCGAAATTCAGATAGGGCCTGCCGCAGAGATCCACCGCGCACAGCGCCAGGGCATCGTCCATGGGCAGGACGAAATAGCCGTACCTGCGGATGCCCTTCTTGTCTCCCACCGCTTCCCGGATGGCCTGGCCCAGCACGATGCCAGTGTCCTCCACAGTATGGTGCCCGTCCACATGGAGGTCTCCCGCCACATGGCAGCTCAGGTCGAAGAAGCCATGCCTGGCAAAGCCCTCCAGCATATGGTCGAAGAAGCCGATGCCTGTGGAAACCTCAGATTCCCCTGTGCCGTCCAGGGTCAGGGCAACATGGATGTCCGTCTCCTTTGTCTTTCGCTCTATGGTCGCTGTCCTTGTCATATTCCCTCCTTCTTCCAATGGCGGATCGGGTGCGGGCCGGAAGCATGCCTATTCGAAGCGCACCTTGATGCTGTTTGCGTGGGCGGTCAGCCCCTCGCTCTCCGCAAAGGCCTCGATGTCCTTATGTACCCTTTCCAGCGCTTCCCTGGAATATGAAATGATGCTGGTCTTCTTCATAAAGTCATCCACGTTCAGCGGTGAAAAGAACTTCGCCGTACCGTTTGTGGGCAGGATATGGTTGGGCCCGGCGAAATAATCCCCCAGGGGTTCAGAGGAATACTCTCCCAGGAAGATTGCCCCGGCGTTGCGGATTTTGGTCATCACCTGGTAAGGGTCGGCGGTGAGGATTTCCAGATGCTCCGAGGCGATTTCGTTGGCGGCATCGATGGCATCCTCCATGCTTTCGGCCAGCAGGATATAGCCGTAGTTGTCCAGGGACTTTTGGATGATTCCCTTCCTGGACAGCTTCTCCGTCAAGGCGTCCGCCTGGGCACTGACCTGTTCCGCCAGCTCTTTCGAGGTGGTAATCAGGATGGCGCTGGCCAGCTCGTCATGCTCTGCCTGGGAGAGCAGGTCCGCCGCCACGTATCTGGGATTGGCCGTGCCGTCCGCCAGCACCAGGATTTCGCTGGGACCCGCGATGGAGTCGATTCCCACGTAGCCGTACACGGCCTTTTTGGCCAGGGCCACGAAGATATTGCCGGGGCCCGTGAGCTTGTCCACCTTGGGGACGGACTGGGTGCCGAAAGCCATGGCCGCCACTGCCTGGGCGCCTCCCGCCCTGTAGATCGTGTCTACGCCCGCGATGTCCGCCGCCACCAGCGTGCCGGGATTTATCCGTCCCTGAGCATCCGGCGGCGTGGTCATGATGATCTCCCCCACTCCCGCTACCTTGGCGGGGATCACGTTCATCAGGACGCTGGAGGGATAGGCGGCCTTTCCGCCGGGGACATAGACCCCCGCCCTTCCGATGGGGGTGAGCTTCATCCCCAGAATCGTGCCGTCCCCCTTTGGCTCGAACCAGCTATTGCGAAGCTGCTTTTCATGAAAGGCGCGGATGTTGTCGGCAGAGCGTCTGATGACATCTGTCAGGCCGTCATCCATAAGGCCGTAGGCCGCATCGATCTCCTCCCTCGTCACCTTGATGTTGTCCGCGCTCAGGGGAAATCTGTCGAATTTCAGGGTATAGTCGAACAGGGCCCTGTCCCCGTCCTTTCGGACATCCTCCAGGATGCCGTTCACCGTGCTCTCATATTCGGAATAATTGTTGGGGCTCCTTTTGAGCAGATTGCCCAATAGATTGGCCCTGGTCTCTGCTGTCAGTTTTATGGTTCTCATGAATTTCCCTCCGCCCTCCCGGCTTCGATTCCGTTTAATTTTTTCCGCAGTCCCAGCACCAGCTCTTGGATCCTGGCCCGCTCCATCTGCATGCTGACCGGGTTCACAATCATTCTGGCCGACAGGCCGCAGACCTCCTCCAGTACCTCCAGGCCGTTCTCACGCAGGGTGGAGCCGGTCTCCACGATGTCCACGATGACATCCGACAGGCCCACCAGAGGCCCCAGCTCCACGGAGCCGCTCAGCTTGATGATGTCCACGGTCTGATGCTTTTTATTGTAGAAATAGTCCTTTGCGATATTAGGGTATTTGCTGGCCACACGGATGCGCTCATGGTGCAGGAGCAGGTCTTTCGCGGATTCCGGCCCGCAGACGCACATCCGGCACCTGCCGAAGCCCAGATCCAGCACCTCGTACACGTTCCGGTTCTCCTCCAGGACCGTATCCCGGCCCGCCACACCGATGTCCGCGGCACCGTACTCCACATAGGTAGGCACGTCAGGACCCTTGGCCAGGAAGAATTTCAGCTTCCACTCCTCGTTCACGAATATCAGTTTCCGTGTATTCTTATCCTTCATCTCTTCGCAGGAGATGCCCATCTCCTCGAAAAGCGCCAGCGTCTGGTTTGCAAGCCGGCCTTTGGCAAGGGCGAAGGTCAGATATTGCCTCTCTTCCATTTTCATCGCAATGCCTCCCTTCCATGCGCGCCCTCCCCGGAATCTACTTCCTCCCCGGAACACGCCCCTTCCAAGGGAAGCAGCTCCACCGGGATTCCCTCCGCCCGCAGCTTCTGCGCCTCCGCCAGCCTTTCCGCAAAGTCTCCCTGGCCGTAGAATATCCGCCGGATTCCATCCCCGGCGGGAAGCCGGGCCTCCTGTCTGGAAAGGGCCTCCATGATGGTGTCCACCACGACGACGAACCCTACCGCAGGGGCATCCTTGCCGAACTGCAACAGCAGCCTGTCGTATCTGCCGCCCTTCACCACGGCCTCCCCTACGCCGTAGGTGTAGGCCTTGAAGACCATCCCTGTGTAATACTGGTACTTGCTGAGCATACCCAGGTCGAAGGACACATAGGACTCCACGCCATAGAGCTGCAGCAGGGAATAAAGCTTCTCCAGGCGGCGTATGGCAGCCAGGGAACGGGCGTTCCCCGCCATGGCCCCGGCCTGGGACAGAGAACCCATGTCGCCGAACATGTCCGCCACCTTTAAGAGCCTGTCGCGATATGGCTCAGCCACGGCCCTCTCCGCCAGAAGCTCCTGGGCCGCGAAATAGTTCTTCCCCGAGATAAAGGTGCGCAGATCCAGCTCCGTGTCCTCGTCCAGCCCGGCTTCCTCGCAGAGGCCCTTGAAATATTCCGCATCTCCGATCGCGACCTGAAAGCGCTTCAGCCCGGCCTGCAGAAGGGCCCGGATGACAATGCATATGATCTCCGCGTCCGCCTCCACGGAAGGATCGCCTATCAGCTCCGCTCCCAGTTGGGTCACCTCCTTCAGCTTCCCCTGGAGATTGGAAGTGTTGATGAAGGTATTACCTATGTAGCTGAAGCGCAGGGGGTGCCTCTCCTCGCCGAAATATTTCGCGGCGCAGCGGGCGATGGAGGGCGTGAAGTCCGGGCGGAGCACCAGGGTATTCCCCTCCTTGTCGAAGAATTTGTACAATTCCCTGCTGGGCGTAGTGCCGATTTCTCTGGAGAATACGTCAAAGAACTCAAAGGTGGGCGTCTGGATGTCCCTGTAGCCGTAGAGACGGATACAGTCCCTCAGCCGACTCTCCACGTACAGCTTTTCTTCGTATTCCTTTCCGTAGATGTCCCGGACGCCCTCCGGCGTATGCAACAATCGCTGGCTCATGAGATTTCCGTACCTTTCTGTCATATCTATATTGAAATCCATTTGAAATACCCATCCTAAATTCGAGTCATACCGGCCTGCCGACCAATCCGGTCGGAAAGACCATTTCGGTCAATGCGGCCCGGTCAATAAGCGCCTGCCTTTTATGGCAGACGCGCTTTAATGCATTAACGCACTGCCCTGTTACCATGACGATGCATTGAACTCTCTTAGTATATCGGATGGCACCGGCGCTGTCAAGCCCTGTCCTCCAAGTCTTTCTGAAGGATGTCCAGATAGGGGACCAGGATTCCATGCTTGCGGGGCAGGACGTATTCTGGATTCAGCTCCTCGTACCGGAAGCTCTTCCTGCCGCCCTCCTTTGCCCGGTTCCAGAAGAACAGGAGCATCTGCAGGGGCAGATAATAGAAGATGTCCTTGTGAGTATAATAAATCAGGAAAAAGGAAATCCCGCCCTGCTTCTCGAATTTCTCCATGAAGCTTACCTGGTGCGCATGGATGTTCTGCAGGGCAAAGGTGTCCGCCGCGCATTCCTTTGCGTCGAAGCAGACGGGAAGCCCTTGTATCGCCCCGATGTAGTCAACCGTACTCTTCTGCTCGAAATAGGCCAGCGTAATCTGCCGGCTCTCCTTGTCTATCCGGATGGGAGTGATGGGGGTGGGCACCTTCTGGATCAGGGCAAGGCCCGCGTCCGCATACTTTTCGTTAGTGCGGTTGATCATATCCTCCAGTGTGGAGCCCCGCAGCCCCCGGGAATTCCATGTAGCCATATGCTCTTCCTAATCGCTTTCGGTTTTTTGGGGGAACAGCTCCCGCTCCAGCCTGGCGAACAGCTCCGGGCAGGGGGCAGTAAAGGTCCGGCCGCTGAGAGCGCTGCCCATGCCGGACAGAACCTCCGGGAACGTGACCCGGCAGGCATGCAGCAGCTGGTGGGACAGGCCGTAGCGCCTGCGCAGCTCACGGTTCACCCCCTCCAGGCCGTATTTGGCATCCCCTATCAGAGGATGGCCGATGCTGGCCAGATGGGCGCGTATCTGGTGGCTTTTCCCGGTTATCAGCTCTACCTCCAGCAGGGTATAGCGGTCCGTGACGGCGATGGGGGCATAGGCCGTGTGGACGGGGACAGGCTTTTCGGCAGAGCCTCCGCCGTCCGCCGTCCGGGCTACAGTCACCTGGTTCCTCATGGAATCCTTGGAGAGGTACCCCCGGACAGATGCCGCCTCCCCCAGCGCCCCTATACAGATCGTCCGGTAGAATTTCCCCAGGGAGCGCTCCCTGATGCACCTGTTCAGGTATTGCAGCCCGGCCAGGCTCTTCCCCCCCAGCACGATGCCGCTGGTGTTCCTGTCCAGCCGGTTGCAGACAGAGGGGCGGAAGGTGGAAAGCTCCCCGGCAAAAGCGGGATCCCCGGACAGCAGACGGCCTATCATCCATTCGTTCAGGCTTACGTCTCCGGGAGCCGCTTTCTGGGTCAGGATGCCGATTGGCTTGTTCATGATCAGGAAGTCGCCGTCCTCATACAGCACCGTGATTCCCTGCAGCCTGCGATAAGCGGCCCAGTATTCCCCCAGGCGCTTCTCCTCTGCGGGCAGAGGGGCCTTGCCGCCGGAATTTCTGCCGCCGGAGCTTCCCCCTGGGGCGGAATCCGAATCCCCCGCCGGGGCTCTGCCGGAGAACTTCCCGAAGGTCTCATCCGAAAAAAAGGTGCACACCTGATCCCCCACAGAGAGGATCTCCCGCCCTTCCGCCTTCTTTCCGTTCAGGGTGATGTTCTTCTTGCGCAGCATCTTGTACAGGAATCCGCTTCCGGCAAGGGGCAGGTATTTATGTAGAAATTTGTCCAGCCGCTGTCCGGCCTGGTTCGCTCCGATTGTCACTGACTGCATATATCCTCCCGGAAATATATTGGTTTTCCTTACCAGCGCTTCATGTTCCGCCGGTGCTTTTCCAGATAGATGCTCCTGAATTCCTCCACGGAGATGCCGTAGCTGAGCAGGACATCGTTGTAGTACATCATGATATCCACCATTTCCTCGATGAAATGCGCCCGGGTGCCGGCATCCTCCATGATTTTGCGGACGCCCTCCTTTTTCATGATGTCGGCGGCTTCCCCCACCTCTATCATCATCCACATCAACTGATCCTTCCCCTGCTCCGGCGACAGGGGATTCCATTTGTCCTTGTACTTCTCCTGAAGCTGCCGCTGTATCTCCTGCATTTCCTGAAAGCCGAAATCTGCCATAGCCGTATTCTCCTGTTCTGGTATTCCTGTTGTCCCTCTATAGCGCCACGCTCTTCAAAGTCGCAACGACTGACCGGGTCAGTCCGTCCCCCGGTTCCGGCCTTTTCATCTGATCCAGCCGCTCTGTGTATTTCGTCAGGTTCGTAAATATCTTCACAGTGACGTTCTTATGTCCGTCCGCTTTCAGGATATCGCCGATATGTCTGTAGAAATCAGCTTCCCCGAAAGCCCCCTCCCCCTCCGCGTAGCCGCACATGGTGTTGCCGCAGACCGCCATATGGCTTACTACATAATTCTTCTTATAGGAGGTGAACACCATGTCGTACAGGCAGACCAGGCCTTGGGTATGCCGCTCTATTTCCGCGGAAGTCTCCTCGGCGCAGCTTCGGAACCGCAGGAACATGATGGCCCCTACCGCGCTTTTGCTGGCGGGAAGGCAGCCCAATACGGCCACGATGCTGAGCAGGTTCGCCCGCCGCCCTGTCTGGATATAACCCGCCGCGAACAGGGAAAGTGAGATGGCGAAATAGAGAATCGTGCGGACGATCTCATATTTTTTCTGGGTGTTCAGGTAATTTCTGGTTCCCTTCACGCTGTCCGTGGTGAAGAATCGTCTCAGTTCCATGGGTCTCACAGTCCTTTCTTCTTCATTTGTTCCATGGCCCGCAGGAGGATGCCGTGGGGCGCAAGCTTTGTCAGCGTCCGGAACGCCCGGATCGGCAGGCTGCACACGGATACAGGGCGTCTGCGGTAGGAATCCCGCAGGGCAAGGGCCACCACCCTCTCCGCGTCCACCATGGTATATTTTTTCACCGCAAGCGTGGAGCCCGTGGCCTCCGCGATGTCGAAAAAGGGCGTGTCCACAGGCCCTGGGCAGACGCTGGTCACATAGATGCCGGCATTCTTCAGCTCCTCTCCCAGCGCCCTGGAGAAGTTCAGCACATAGGCCTTTGTGGCCGCGTACACCGCGAAGCCCGGCTGGGGCAGAAATGCTGCGCTGGAGGAGAGCTGGATGATGCGGCTGCCCCACCTCATGTAAGGGATCAGGCGATGGGTCAACTCTGTCAGGGCCTCGCAGTTCAGGCGGATCATCCCTGTCTCCAGGCCGCAGTCCTGCTCGCAGAAGCTCCCCATGATGCCATAGCCCGCACAATTGATGAGCATCCGCACCACGGCATTGTGCCGGAAAGCGGCTTCCTCCAGGGCCTCCAGGGCTTCCTCCCGGGTGATGTCCATGGCGAATATCCTTGTATTGTGCCGCATGGTTCCTGCAAGCTCCTCCAGCCTGCTGCGGTTTCTGGCCACCAGCCAGAATTCGTCTGTCCTGTCGAAATGCCCGTCCATCTGACGCGCGAATTCCCGGCCGATGCCGGAGGATGCCCCTGTAATGATGATGATGTTCATACGCGATTCCTTCCTATCATATCCTATAGGCCATTGTATACGAAAGAGGGATCCTTCATACGAAAAGGCCTGTATAATCTTCGATATAATAATCGGCCAGCTCTTTTTTCAGCTCCCTGAACTGGGCGGAATAGTCGTCCTCCACGGCACAGACCCGCATGCCCGCATTCTTTCCGGCCAGGATTCCCGCCGTGATGTCCTCGAACACCAGGCAGCGCTCCGGGGATACCCCAAGCCCCTCCGCCACGGCCAGATAGATATCCGGGCTGGGCTTTCCGCGCTCCACATCGGTGCCGGTCATGATACAGGAGAAATAGTCCCGGAGATTATGTACCCCGGCCACGTTCTCCACCAGCACCCTGGAATTGCTGGTGGCGATGCCCAGCTTGATCCCTGAGTCCCTGCACCCGGCCAGGAATTCCGGTATGCCCTTTTTCAGGGGCACCTCATACATGTACTTATCCCAGGCCATCCGGTTCCACTCCTCCATGATCTCCTCCTGGGATTCCGGTATGGGGAAATGCTCCTTGAAATAGCGGGCGGTCTCGCCGAAGCTCATGCCCTCTATCTTCGTCTGCAGGTCCTCCGGCAGGGCGATGCCGTACCGCCCCAGATATTCGATGTCGATGGCCCGCCACATCCACATGGAGTCCACCAGGGAACCGTCCATGTCGAATATCACCGCATCGATATCATGCATCATTTCGTGCAACATCTGTCAAACCTCCATACAGCTCTCCCGCAGGATCGCAAGCTCCTCCTCTGTCAACTCCCTGTATTCTCCCGGCTCCAGCTCCGGATCCAGCCGAAGGCCGCCGAACGCCACACGCTGCAGGCCGACTACCTCATTGCCCACTGCCTGCAGCATCCGCTTCACCTGATGGAACTTCCCCTCATGCAGGGTAAGGAGAACTTTGTTCTCCCGGATAGCTTTGTCCTCCTTGCGCCCGTCGTCCTCTGTCAGCAGCTCCACCCTGGCCGGCAATGTGGGCCGCTCCTCGCCGATGTCCACCCCTGCCTCCAGCCTCCGAATCTCCGGCTGCCCCAGGCTGTGGGCCAGGACCGCAAGGTAGGTCTTGTCCACATGCCTCCTGGGAGCCAGCAGCCTGTGGGCCAGATCCCCGTCATTGGTCAGGAGCAGGAATCCCGTCACATCCTTGTCCAGCCTGCCCACCGGAAAGATGTCCTCCCGGGCGTCCTTCCCCAGAAGGGACACCACGGTCCTGGACACATTATCCCTGGTGGCGGATACCACGCCCTCCGGCTTATTCATCATATAGTAGACATATCTGCGGTATTCCAGAGGCGTTCCCCGAAAGGTGACCCTGTCCGAGAGCTCGTCTATCCTCTGATTCGGATCCTTGGCCGGGACGCCGCCCACGGCCACGATTCCCTGCCGGATGAAGGCCTTCACCTGGCTCCGGGTGCCTATGTTCAATTCGCACAGAAATCTGTCAAGGCGCAAATCCATGCCCTCCCCTGATATGATTATATGGGGACCCTGGAATGTCCCGCTTTCTTTGCACATATAGTATCTTGATAGAATAAGGAGCCTCCCCCTATGAGACTGCTCACCGTAATATTCCTTCTGCTGCTGGGCTGTATCCTGACCAATTCCCAGCTCGGCCTCTCCTATGCCGCCATGGGGCTGAATCTGTGGTTCGAGAAAATGATTCCGTCCCTCCTGCCCTTCATGATGCTCTCCGGCATCATGGTGCGCATGAAGCTGACGGACAGGGCTGCCATGCTGATCTATCCGGTCGTTAAACCGCTGGCAAAAGTTCGGAAGAACGTTTGCTACGCCATGCTCATGGGGTTCCTGTGCGGCTTTCCCATGGGGGCGAGAGTGGTGGACGATCTGTATCAGCGGCAGATGATCGACAGAAGGGAGGCGGAATATCTCCTGGCCTTCTGCAACAACATCGGCCCTGTGTATTTCTGCAGCTTCGTGCTGCCCCTTCTGGGCAGGAGGCTGGTATGGCCCTACCTCTTCGGCATGTACGGGATTCCTCTGCTGTACGGCATGGCGCTGCGGTATACACGTTTCCGCGACATCCCTCTGCCCGGGAAGAATCTCCCCCTGTCGGGGGAGGAGGGAGGCCGCCCTGCCGCCCTTGTGGCCTGTGAGGACAAGAGCGGCTTAGCCGAAAGCCGTTCCGCCGCCCGCTTCTGGGAAAAGCTTCTGGAAGCTGTGGACGGCTCCGTCCAGGCCTCGGTGCGGAGCATGCTCTCCCTGGGGGGATACATGATCCTGTTCAACCTGTTGAACCTGATCCCACATCTGCTCTTCGGCCGTCCCGTAGCCCCTCTGTCCCCCTTGCTCGAAATCACAGGGGGCCTGAAGCTTTTGGGGGACGCCTTCCCTCTTTACAGCCTGTTGGCGCTCTCCTTCGGCGGACTGTCCTGCATTGCCCAGACCTATAGCTGCATCGGCGATTCGGATCTGTCCATCAGCGATTATATCCTGCACAAGGTGGTGCTGACCTTGCTGTGCGGATTGTTCTATCTGGGCTGGTTCCTGCTCCTGCCCGGGTCTTTCCTGCGCTGAACCTACGCGTCCGGATGCGGGATGGCCCCATGAAAGCCCCATACAGGAAAGAACCAGTTCCCTTGGAATGTCCTTCTTCCGCGAGGAACTGGTTCTGGAACAATCTCACATCACGTCCAGCTTGTCGTCATCCTCCTGGTCGTCCAGGTGCAGATCCAAATCCTCCACGGGATGGAGGGAGCGGAGGTTGGACTGGATCAAATCCCGGTACTGGCCCAGAGAGCCCAGAAGCCGTTCATAGTCCGCATTGGTGGACTGGATGGCGGAGGACGTGATGGAATCCAGCTCTACCAGCCGGCTTTCCATATATTGGGAGGCCTGGGTCCTCAGTTCATTGGCCTCCATGGTGGCCTTGTCCAGGATCTCCCTGGCCTGATTGGCGGCGGTGGCCACGATCCCGTTGGCCTGGGCGTAGGCCTGCTGCATGATTTCATGCTCGCTGATCAGCTCATTGGTGTGCACCGTGGCCTCGTCTATCAGCGCCTGGGCCTTGGCCCTGGCGTCGTTCAGGATGGCCTCCTTGTTGCTGATGATCTTCTGATAACGCTTGATTTCCTCAGGGGTGCGCATGCGCAGTTCACGAAGCAATTCGTCAATCTCTTCCTTATTCACGATGATTTCGGAATTTGACATGAATTTCGGCTTGCAGCTCTCGATATATTCCTCTAATTCATCAATCAACTGTTCTATTCTGCTGCTCATATGCGTCACTCCTATCTATCTATAGAATGTGGTACTTCCCATAAATCAGCTTTGCCACGAATTCCGGAACGCACTGGCTGATATCCCCGCCGAAGCTGGCAATCTCCTTGACGCTGGAGGAGCTGAGGTATGCGTATTCCAGGCTTGTAGTCAGGAACACAGTGTCCAGCTTCCCGTCGGAAAGCTTCCGGTTGGTCTGGGCAATCTGCAGCTCGTACTCGAAATCCGTGATGGCGCGCAGACCCCGCACTGCCACATGGATGCCGTTCTCCGCCGCATAATTGATCAGCAGGCCTGAAAAGCTGTCCACCTGCACATTGGGGATGTCCTTCGTAGCCTCTTTCAATATCTTAACACGTTCTTCCACAGAAAACAATGGTGTCTTTGCTTTGTTGTCCAGAACGCTGACCACCAGCACATCAAACATTTCCGAAGCACGCCTGATCACATCCAGATGGCCGAAGGTGACAGGATCGAAGCTTCCGGGATAGACGGCACGTTTCATGATTGCTCCTTTTTTAATGAATGCTCTTCTTCATTGAATGCTCTTCTTCATAAAAATGTGTTTGTTTGTTCGATACTGCTTGTCCTTCGTGATACAGAAGCCCAGCTCCGAAACCCAGGAAAAGTCCGTATCCCGGGCAGCTTCCGCCACCAGTATGGTATCCTCCGTCACGTAGGGCATCCTGGCAAGGTGCGACAGCACGGACTTCTCCTCTCCGTTTTCGTAGGGAGGATCCATGAATATGATGTCCACGGCGTTTTCCCGGATGCTGCCCAGGGCGCTGCACGCATCCTGCCTCAGGACCACGGCTCTGTCTTCCAGCTTCGTAAAGCGGAGGTTCTCCTGGATGCAGGACACCGCTTTCTGGGCGTTGTCCACGAAATATGCCTTCCTTGCGCCCCGGCTCAGGGCCTCGATGCCTATGCCGCCGCTGCCGCTGAACAAGTCCACGAACACGCCCCCGGGGATGTCCCACTGCAGCATGTTGAACAGGGTCTCCTTAATCCGGTCTGTGGTGGGCCGGATATCCAGCCCTTCCGGCGTCTTCAGGGGCAGGCTCCTGGCCGTTCCCGCTATCACTCTCATATCAATCCCATGCCCTTTCTCGATTCATGCCCGAATCATACCCTTATCTTCGTCCCCTTGCCGTCCCGCCTGGCGGTCTTCATCCTGTTCAGGTCGATGGCCTTGCCCTTATATTCTATGGAGCATTCCACGGCGTTGGAGGTATAGTAGACATTTTCCACACAGTCCTTGGGTCCCAGCTTCATGCCCCTGGCGCCCAGAGCGGCTTTCTTCTGCTCCGGAATCTCCTCTATGGCGAATTTTAAGAAGAAGCCCTCCTTCGTCTGCAGGATGACCTGGCTCTGTTCCTCCAGCGGCATGACGCTCAGGACCTGATCCCCCTCCGCCAGCTTGGTGGCTGCCACCGTGCGCTTGGACACATCGAACTCCCCGCCGCTCACCAGCTTTATCATGGACTGGGCCGTTACGAAGACCACCTGCCTGAGGTTCAGCTGGGTCTGGCTGGTGATGCAGACAATCTGCTCCTTCTCGGAATTGTAGTTGCTCACATTGTCGATGGGGACGCCCTTGTCCCGGAACTTCCCGAAGGGGAGATCCATGACCTTGATGCTGTGGAGCTGCCCCGCGGAGGTGAACAGGCATACCTTCCCGGTGTTCTTGCAGGGGAAGAGGAACCTGCTCTCCGCCTCCGCCGCCTCCTTGTTGCGCTCATAGGCGGCAGTGTCGATGACCTTGACATAGCCGAAGCGGTCCATGAGGAAGACCACCTCCGTCTCCTCGATCTCCTTCTCCTTGTAGACTGCCTCCTCCACATTATCAATGACGGTCCTGCGCTTGCGGCTGTACGCTTTCCTGAATTCGTCCAGTTCATTTATGATGACCTGGGCCATGGAATCCCTGCGGTCCAGGATGTCCTCATAGCGGTAGATGTTGGCCATGGTGTCCTCGTGCTCCTTGATCAGGGCCTCGATTTCCAGGCCGATCAGCTTGTACAGGCGCATCTCCAGGATGGCGTTGGCCTGGCGCTCCGTGAAAGAAAGCTGTGCCGCCATGATCTTGGATTCCTTGCTCTTGAACTTGATGCCGGCGGTCTTGCCCTCCACAAGGCAGGCCTTAGCCATATTCCTGTCCTTGGAGCCCCGCAGGATCTCGATGATCAGGTCGATGACATTGCAGGCCTTGATCAGGCCCTCCTGCACCTCCTTGCGCTCCAGCTCCCTGGCCAGCAGGTTATTGTACTTCCTGGTGGCAATCTGGAACTGGAAGTCCACATTGGCCTTCAGGATGGCTTTCAGCCCCATGGTCTCCGGCCTGCCGTCGCAGATGGCCAGCATGTTGACGCCAAAGGTGTCTTCCAGCCTGGTCTTCTTGTAGAGGAGGTTCACGAAATTCTCCGCGTCCGCGTCCTTCCTGAGCTCTATCACAATACGGATGCCCTCCTTGGAGGACTGGTTGGAGATGTCCACCACGTCCAGGGTCTTCTTGGACTCCACCAGGCCCGCCACATCCGACAGGAACTTGGAGATGTTCATGCCAATCATGGGGTAGGGAATCTCCGTGATGACCACATTGACCTTGCCGCCCTTCAGCTTCTCGAATTCCACCTTGCCCCGGACCTTGATTTTGCCCGTGCCGGTCTCGTAGATCTGCAGCAGGTCGTCCTTGTTGGTGACGATGCCGCCGGTGGGGAAATCAGGGCCCTTCAGGTAACGCATCAGCTCTCTGGTGGTGACGTTTTCGTCGCGCATGTAGGCCTTCATGGCGTCCACCACCTCCCCCAGGTTGTGGGGCGGCGTGCTGGTGGCCATGCCCACCGCGATGCCCTCGGAGCCGTTTATGAGAAAATTGGGGAGCTTCACCGGCAGGACGGCAGGCTCCTTCTCCGTCTCATCGAAATTCGGGACGAAATCCACCACGTCCTTGTCCAAATCGGCCAGGTAAGCCTCCTGGGTCACCCGCTGCAGCCGGGCCTCGGTGTAACGCATGGCCGCGGCCCCGTCCCCCTCGATATTGCCGAAGTTGCCGTGGCCGTCCACAAGAGGCAGCCCACGCTTGAAATCCTGGGTCATGACTACAAGAGCCTCGTATATGGAGCTGTCTCCATGGGGATGGTATTTACCCATGGTATCGCCCACGATACGGGCACACTTTCGATAAGGCCTGTCATAGCGGATGCCCAGCTCGTACATATCGTAAAGCGTCCGCCGCTGTACGGGCTTCAAGCCGTCCCGCACATCCGGCAGCGCCCTGGCGATGATGACGCTCATGGCGTAATCGATGAAGGACTTCTGCATCTCCTCGGAATATTCTGTTTTTATGATTCTGCTGTCTTCCATTTATCTATAACCTTCCGAAATTATATCATATTTTTTCCCATTTGTAAAAGGAAATGAACTCTTGTTTGAAAGGACTATTCCGTCTGCAGGATTATCGACTCCTTGCCGTACCAGCCAGCGATTACCTGGTTTACCCAGTCGGACGGATCCTCCGCGATATCACTAAAGTAGAGAAGATAGGGCTTTACAGAAAAAGGCGGCAATACGACTTCGCTTTTCGACTCATCTCTCAGAAGCTGACAGCGATTTTCATATTCCGCGTAATACTGCCGTGCTTCTCCGGTATACAGCGCTCTCCATGCATTGTAGCTGGTCACCGTATTGCCTCCCCAGAAATACAGGCTGACGAATAGAAGTATGCCACCGACTGTCCATGTCGGCAATACCCAGCACATCGACGTGGGTGGGATTCCGCTTTCCACCGGAGGCCTTTCTCCTGAAGACATGTTCCGATTCCGTCCGGCCCATCCTATCCAGTAAAGCTCATTGCCATACAGAAAGATGAACAGAGAGAAACGATACAGATTCTGGACTCTTCCGGCCCCTGTTATGCCAAGGGCATAAATGGTAGGAGTAAACTGCGCCGCAAACAACCCGAACGACAAAAGGCTGACGACTGCCGGGAAAGGGTATCGGCAGCTACCTGCTTTCGTTATCCTTACCATGATTGGAATCAGTAGAATCCCTAATATGACATATGGTAAAACAGTACATGTCATCAGATACTGGGCGGCCTCTTTCAAGGACAGCGCTATGCTCTGTATGGCAGACAGGCGGCCCGTCATTGCCTTTTCCTGCCTGACCATATTCCCCGGAGCCGCAACATTCAGGATAAAGGCCGCGAGGTAGAAGGCAGACTGCCAAAGGACAGCAAAGCGGAATTTATGGTGCCTCACAAAAAAATACCCGCAGGAAAACAGATAAATCAGGGCTGTCACCAACGCTGTGATGTAATTGCTTCCACCGATGGCGATATTCAGGACTGCCAATAATAGATTCATCAGCACAAACTGCAGCCGGGAGAAGCTGCTGTGGTAGAATAGAACCAGACACGCAGCCAACAATATGGTTAGTGCATAAATAAATGTATATACGACTGCGCCAGTAAACCAAAAGTAAGCCTCTACCGGAGCAGTCGTCATAAGAACCTGCATGGAAATACAGCTCACAGAAAGGATGAACGAACAGGCATAATCCGCATGAAGCACCTTGCGCAGAATGGTAATAAACGAAAAGAGCTCACAGGCAACAAGGCTTCCAAGCGCAAGATAGGTCCCCACAAAATATGCATTTTGTGAAAAGAAACCCAGAAGGCTGGACAATAGCCATACACTGAAGTATGTTCCCTGCCAGGTATTATACTGTTCATAGGCAAACCGCGTCTGATTGCAGAACACTTTCCATACGGAACGGCTCTCTTGCCACAGAGGAACGGAAGAGGACATAAATGAGTAGTCATCCGCGGCAGCGAAATTGTAATGACTGATTCCGAACAACGGCGCTATAATCAGAATCATAAAAACGAACAGTCCTCCCGCCAGGATTTTAATCTGGATATCTTCGGATGGAATGTGTGGTTTTCTTATGTTTTTTTTCATTACTCCTCCTCGCTTCCTCTTAATCTTAGATATCCAGCTCCGCGTCCACCGCATGCTCATAGATGAAGGTCTTCCGGGGCGG
>OFGG01000778.1_pt1 | contig 24475 bp, 19 predicted proteins | sample 1521701 | NCBI WGS metagenome assembly OFGG01 (sample SAMEA3504081, study PRJEB24116) | mouse gut metagenome | biome: mouse gut; feature: mouse-associated habitat; material: faeces | place: Denmark | collected 2011
CCTTCCAGTATCTGATGCGGGTGGTGCTGCCCCTGTCCAAGCCCATCATAGCGGTCATCGCGCTGTACTATGCGGTGGGCCACTGGAATGATTTCTACACGGCGCTGATCTACATCAACAAGCAGGAGTACATGCCGCTGCAGTCCTTCCTGCGCGACATATTGATGTCCAACAAGATGACCCTGAACGACATGCAGGGCCTGGACGCAGCCGCCACGGAAGCCAGGATGCGCCTGGCCCAGACCTTGAAGTACAGCGTCATCATCGTATCCACCGTGCCGGTGCTGTGCATCTACCCTTTTATCCAGAAGTATTTCGTGAAGGGGGTCATGATTGGTTCCGTAAAAGGATGAGTGCGCTAAGGCTGTCAGGAGAATGCACAAGGGTGTTTTCCTGGCAGTTTTTGATGTTTTACTTTTTGTAAAGGACTTTGAGATAAAGGACTTTGTAGAAAATGCAGTTGTAAAATACAAGGCATTGCCTTATAATGAAAGAAATTATAGCAATTTTCCTATAGTAAAGTGCATGCTATTAAAAGGATCATAGTGGGGGAGCGATTGAATGGAAAAAATTATCAATGTAGCGCAATACGTGTTCATCGAATACAAAAGAGTGACAGGAGAAGTAATTGATGAAATGAAGCTTCATAAGCTACTCTATTTTGCGCAACGCGAATCATTAGCGATAACGAACTCTCCCCTTTTTGAGGGAGAATTCGAAGGCTGGAAATACGGACCGGTCTGTAAGGAAATCCGCAACTCTATCACACCGGACGGCATTATAGACGTATCCGGAGACATATCTGATGAATGCAAGTATATCGTCAATAATGTGATTCTGGAATATGGCGCTCTTGCGTCCTGGAAGCTCAGTGAACTGTCCCACAAAGAGATTTCCTGGAAAAACGCGAGAACTGGACTCCATGAAGGAGAAAACGGGAATCGTAAGCTGAAGTTGGAGGATATCAGGATAGATGCCCAGAAGGTCAGGCCATATGACCATGTGTGGGACATGTATTACGATGAATTCGAAGACGAGGTGGCAGAATGATTGGAAAGATTTACTCGTCTGTCACGCCGTTTTATGATAGCAAAAAAGGTATGAATTCATTTAAGCGCCGTCCGGTGCTTATCATTAATGGCCCACGAAATAACGATTACACGGTTCTCCCGGTATCGACCGTCACCCATACAGAACATATTGATTCAGAATATGATGTAAGGGTAGAGCCCGATAAATATCCAAAATTAAACCTGAACCGGATTTCATATATAAGAACACATAAGCAGACCACGGTGCATCGGGCTTCTCTGACAAAGGAGATTGGCGATTTGAAAGCGGAATATGAGGATTTGTATTTATCAGTTTTAGAAAAACTGGAGAGCTTCAATAAAATGGTCATGGAAAATGCACTTTAGATTAGAGAAAGCAGTACCTTCCTGTTGACAGAAGCCTATATGGCATTTTGCGCCCAGGAAATAGGAAAAATATATTACTAATCATCTTGACAATCCATATCTTTTACATCAGAATAAAAACAGAGCCCGCTTTCCGGCAGGGCTCTGTCATCATACACACAAACATCCGACACATACCAAAAACCCAAAAAGGAGGCCTATCACATGAAATGCTACATCAAAGACTATCCGAGACTCCAGTTCGTAAGAGCAGGCTGGGAAAACCTGAACGGCACATGGGACTTTTGCTTCGATGATTACAACCGGGGAGAGAAGGAGCGCTGGCAGGAGAAATTCCCCGGCGGCCTGCGGATACAGGTGCCCTTCACCTATGAGACGAAGCTCAGCGGCATAAAAGAGGAGGCTCCCCACAGCAATGTCTGGTACAGAAGGAGCATCCAGGTGGACGCGGGAAGGCTGGAACAGGACAATTACATCCTGCATTTCGAGGGCTCGGATTTCCTGACGAAGGTGTGGGTGAACGGCCGGTATGCCGGAAGCCACAGGGGCGGCTACGCCAGGTTCTCCTTTGACATCACGAACCTGGTCAGGGACGGCGAGAACGAGATAGTGGTGAAGGTGGAGGACTCCTTGGACGTCCAGCAGCCCAGGGGGAAGCAGCGCTGGCTTCCGGAGAGCTACGGCTGCTTCTACGTGCAGACCACAGGCATCTGGAAGACCGTCTGGTCGGAATATGTGCCGAAGACCCATCTGTCCCGCGTGAAGATGACCCCGAACATGGCGGACAGATGCCTGGAGGTGGAATATGAAGTGGAGGCTCCCGCCTATGCCTGGGACGGCAGCCTGACGGTGGAGGCGGTCGTTACCTTCCAGGGCAATCCGGTATGCCGGAACCTGACTGCTGTGAACAGCGGGCTAGTCCGGACGAAGCTGGATGTGATGACGGAGGCCCTGGGCGATGTGGACTGGGTGGTGCGCACATGGACGCCGGAGCGTCCCAATCTGTATGATGTGGAATTCCGTTTGGTAAGAGACGGGGAGGCGTTGGATGCGGTGGGCTCCTACTTCGCCATGCGGGAAATCCGCATAGACGGGCGGCACATCCTGTTGAACAGCTATCCCCTCTACCAGAGGCTGCTGCTGGACCAGGGCTACTGGAAGGATTCCCATCTGACCCCGCCTAGCGAGGAGGCCCTGATAGAGGACATCGACAAAATCCGGGCCATGGGCTACAACGGCGTGCGCAAGCACCAGAAGGTGGAGGACGAGCGGTTCCTGTACTGGTGCGATGTGAAGGGCCTGCTGCTCTGGAGCGAGATGGCCGCGGCCTACCGCTATTCGGACAATGCGGTGGCGGAGTTCACCGCCGAGTGGGTGGAGATCCTGCGGCAGAACTACAACCATCCCTGCATCATCGTCTGGACGCCCTTCAACGAATCCTGGGGCATCTCCAGGGTGAAGACGAGCCGGAAGGAACAGCAGTTCACCGAGGCCATCTACCATCTGACCAAGAGCATGGACGGCATGCGGCCCGTGGTCTCCAATGACGGCTGGGAGCACACGCTGACGGACATTCTGACCCTGCATGACTATGAGGAGGCGGGCAGCGTACTGAAGGCGCGGTATACAGACCACAAGGACGAGCTTCTGACGGCGGCCATATGCCACAACGGCTTCAAGACGGCCCTGGCGGACGGCTACGAATACCGGGGGCAGCCCGTCATCATCAGCGAGTACGGCGGCATCGCTTTCGACAACAATGGCGACGGATGGGGCTACGGCAATCTGGTGAAGTCCAAGGAGGATTTCATCCGCAGGTTCGACGATGTCACCACTGCCATCAAGGAGCTGCCCTATGTATGCGGCTACTGCTACACCCAGGTGACGGACGTGCAGCAGGAGGTGAACGGCCTGATGGACGAGGAGCGCAATTTCAAGGTAGAGCCGGAGGTCATCCGGGAGATCAACGAGAGGAAGGTTCTCTAAGAGTGTATGGTTTTGTTTCCTGGCTTCCGGGCAAAAAGCATTTGAGCCATATTTTTCTCATGCCGCTTTTGTGGTATATTTAGTAAAAATTCTTGCATAATGCGTATGGCGGGAGGGTATGCGGATGATCGATACGGGCGGACAGCCCTCAAAGCTGAGAAAGGAAGAGTGGCTGAGGGAAAACCCCATCTATCAGAATACGGTTGCCTGCGAGAAGAGGTTCAATCCGGACTTTTCCCTGTCCCAGCTGCATTTCCATGAATTCCTGGAAGTCAGCATCATCGCGGAGGGCAGCGGCATCCATCGCATCTGGAACAGGGTCCTGACGTGCAGGAAGGGCGATGTCTATGTGCTGAACGCGGGCGTGCCCCACGAGTATTTCGTGAAGGAGGGGGAGGAAAAGCTGGTCATCCGGAACATCCTGTTCGATGTGGAGGACTGGTTCACAGGGGATCTGGCCTTGCCGGACAGCCCCCGGTTCTGCTACGGGATTTTCGACGAGGACATCCTGTCCGCCTATGTGTCCCTGAAGGGGCGCTCCATGGAGACGGTGGAGAGGATTTATCAGGCCATCGAAAAGGAGACTGTGGAAAAGGAACCTGAGTGGATGGAAGCCGTGAAGGCGCAGCTCGTCCTGCTCTTGATCGCCATAAGACGGCATCTGGAGGAATCCTCCACGGATTCTTCTGTCACGCCCAGGGACAGGATGGTGGTGTCCACGGCCATGCGCCTGGTGAGGGAACAGTATTTCGATAAGGAACTGACGCTGGAGAGCATAGCGGATTCCCTGTACCTGAGCAAGTCTTATCTGAGCAAGCTGTTCTGCCGTGTCACGGGGGAGCATTTTTCCGAGTATCTCCGCAGCGTCCGGCTGCAGCAGGCCTGTAGGCTGCTGCGGGACACCCAGTTGACCAATGAACAGATCGTGTACGGATGCGGCTTAAAGGACGTGCCCTCTTTCTACCAGCTGTTCAAGGCGAAGCTATCCATGACGCCCAACAGATATCGGACGGAAACGAGAAAAACCATACAAAATAAAGAAGGAAAAGGAGAACCGAACATGAGCATTTTGACAGACATTTCAGAGAACCTGCAGCGGGGCAAGGCGAAGGTGGTAAAGGAGCTGGTACAGCAGGCAGTGGATGAGGGCATCCCTGTAGAGCAGATCCTAAGCGAAGGATTGCTGGACGGCATGGGCATCATCGGCGAGAAGTTCAAGAACAACGAGGTGTATGTGCCGGAGGTGCTTGTGGCCGCCAGGGCCATGAACATGGGGGCGCAGGTGCTCAAGCCCCTGATGGCGGAGGCGGGCGTGAAGGCCACAGGAAAGGTCTGCATCGGCACCGTACAGGGCGACCTCCACGACATCGGCAAGAACCTGGTGAAGATGATGATGGAGGGCAAGGGGCTGGAGGTAGTGGACCTGGGCACGGACGTGGCTCCGGAGACCTATGTGCAGACTGCCATCGAGCAGGGCTGCCAGGTGATCTGCTGCTCCGCGCTGCTGACCACCACCATGGGCGTCATGGAGGAAGTGGTGAAGAAGGCGGAGGAGGCCGGTATCCGGGACAAGGTGAAGATCATGGTCGGCGGAGCGCCAGTGACGGAGGAGTACTGCCGGAAGATCGGCGCGGACAAGTATACCCCGGATGCGGCCAGCGCGGCGGATGCCGCCGTGGAGCTCTGCGCCGCCTGCTGAGAAAATCTGTTGCACATAGCCTGCACCCGAAAGGAGATTTCGATTGTAGACTTTCAATCGTAGATTTTGAGTGCGAGGGAGCGGGAATGGGGGATAATGTATGAAGAGAGATATGCGAAAATGGCTGGAGGAGCTTCAGGCTGCCCCAGTGAAAAAAGCCATGCCGGTTCTGTCCTTTCCGGCGGTGCAGCTCCTGGGAATCAGCGTGAAGGAGCTGATCTCCGACAGCGACAGACAGGCGGAGGGCATGAGGCTGGTGGCACAGCGCACGGATGCCGCGGCGGCCGTGAGCCTGATGGACCTCTCCGTGGAGGCTGAGTGCTTCGGTTCCGCCATCCGGGTATCGGACAGGGAGGTCCCCACCGTCGTCGGACGAATCGTGGAGGACGAGGAGGGAGCGAAGGCCCTGGAGGTTCCCAGGGTGGGGAGCGCCAGGAGCGGGCTGTATGTGGAGGCCATCAGGAAGGCTGTGGAACTGATTGACGACAGACCGGTCTTCGCCGGCGCCATCGGCCCTTTCTCCCTGGCGGCCAGGCTGTTGGACGTCACGGAGATCATGATGGAGTGCTATGACGAGCCGGACATGGTGCACATAGTGATGGAGAAGGCCACATCCTTCCTGACAGAGTATTGCAAGGCTTACAGGGAGGCAGGGGCAAACGGCATCGTCCTGGCGGAGCCGGTGACAGGCCTGCTGTCCCCTGCCCTTGCGGAGGAGTTTTCCGCGCCCTATGTGAAGCGGCTGGTGGATGCCGTGCAGGATGACTCCTTTGTCATCATCTACCATAACTGTGGGAACAATACCATCCAGATGATAGATTCCATCCTGGACACGGGGGCCGCGGCCTACCATTTCGGAAATGCCATAGACATGGCCCAGATGCTGGCCCGCATCCCGGCCGGGACAGTGGCCATGGGAAATGTGGATCCCGCGGGAGAGTTCTGCCACGGCACGCCGGAATCCATCCGCAGGGCCACGCTGCAGGTGATGGAAAACTGCTGCCCTTATCCGAATTTCGTCATTTCCTCCGGCTGCGATATCCCGCCCATGTCGAAATGGGAGAATATCGATGCTTTCTTCGGGGCCGTGCAGGAATACTATGAGTGCCGAAGCGCACAGGGGGTATCAAGATGACTAACAGAGAACGAGCGATGAACATCCTGCATTACCAGCCGGCAGACCGGTTCCCGGCCGTCCATTTCGGCTATTGGAGCGAGCTGCTGGAGGAGTGGGCCGGACAGGGGAAGATTTCAAAAGAGCTGGCGGAGAGCGTGGCCGACGGGAACGAAGCCGACAAGGAGCTGGACCGCATCATTGGCTGGGACTTCGACTGGTGCCGGACAGTGGGCCCCAGGAACGGCCTCTTCCCCTCCTTTGAGTACAAGGTGCTGGAGACTCTGCCGGACGGCACCCAGCGGGTCCAGAACGAATTGGGCCTGATAGAGCGGGTGAAGCCCGGAGTGGCCTCCATCCCCTCGGAGGACGATTATGTCCTGAAGGACAGAGAAGCCTTCGAGACCCTCTATAAGCCTAAGATGCTCTATGCGCCGGAGCGGATAGACCTGGAGTATTATAAGCATTTCAACGAGACCAGGCCCATGGACGTCCCGGTGGGGCTGGCCCTGGGCAGCGTGCTGGGGGATATCCGGAACATGGTCTCCGTGGTGGGGATGAGCTATCTGATTTATGACGAGGACGAAGAGCTGTTCGCGGACATCGTGGACACCTATGCGGAAATGCAGTACCAGTGCGTGAAAGCGGTTCTGGAGACCGGCGCGAAGTTCGACTTTGCCCATTACTGGGAGGACATCTGCTTCAAGAACGGCCCTCTGCTTTCGCCAGATATCTTTGAGGAACTCTGCGCGAAGCACTATAAGAAGAGGAACGACCTGTGCCGTCAGTACGGAATCGATATCATTTCGCTGGATTGCGATGGGGTGACGGAAAAGCTCCTGCCCACCTGGTTCGAAAACGGGGTGAACACCATGTTCCCCATCGAGGTAGGCGTGTGGGGGAATCAGTTCGAGGCGGCCCGGGGCAGGTTCGGCAGGGGCATGCTGGGCGTGGGAGGCATGGACAAGACCGCGTTCCGCAAGGACAGGGCGGCTGTGGACGCGGAGATCGAGCGCATGAAGCGGCTGGCCTCCCTGGGCGGCTTCCTTCCGTGTCCCGACCACAGGATCATGCCCGGCTCCAGTTTCGAGCTGGTGCAGTATTATGCGGAGGAAATCAAGAAAATCAAGATCTAAACGATGCGGTTCATAAGGAGATTCAATGGCGAAGAAAATAGCGGATGCCGATATTTTAGAGGATTTGGTGAAAAAGGCGCTGGAGCAGGGAGCGGACAACGCCGCGGTGGTTCCTGTCTCTGCAATCGAGACGGACGCCGGGTTCCGGAGCCTGTGCCGGCAGAATACCTGCGGGAAGTACGGCAGATGCTGGACATGTCCGCCGGACGTGGGCGACATCGAGACATTGATGAAGACCCTGCGCACATTCGACTACGCTGTCGTCTACCAGACCATAGAGATGCTGGAGGACAGCTACGACATAGAGGGCATGGAGGAGGCGGCGAGGAAGCACAGCCTCCTCACCCGGAGGATGGCGGAAGAGGTGGGCGAGGATTCCTTTGTGCGCATCCTGCACCTGGGGGCCGGGGGATGCCATATCTGCCCGGTCTGCGCCAGGGTGGAGAACCATCCCTGCCGGTTTCCGGACATGGCCATATCCTCGCTGGAGGCATACGGAATCAATGTGTCCAGGCTTGCAGCGGCTTGCGGTATGAAATATATTAATGGACAGAATACCGTTACATACTTTGGGGCGGTGTTTTGCTCCCTTATGTAAGCGAGTCTTTTGCGATTTGCCTGCGCCGATTGTAGGTGCAGGCTGCCCCGGCATGGGGCTAAGCGCGGGAGGACGCGCCGGGTGGGCAGAGAGGGAAAGGTACATTTCTTTCGGGGTCGCCAGGAAGCCGGGTAGACGGCAGGCTGCCCCGGCTTGGGGCTGAGCGCGGGGGACGCGCCGGGAGGACAGAGAGGGAAAGGTACATTTCTTTCAAGGCCGTGAGGAAGCCGAACGGACGTTTTGCTGGATGTTTTTTAACGGAAAGAGGTATTTATGGTGGAAGTCAGGGTAAATGGTGTCATTCATTATGCAGAGCCGGGGACGCTCCTGGGGGATCTGCTGACCGGAGAACGTTCCGGGGAGGCCCATTTTGAGGGCTGTGCGGGTTCCGGCGGGAAGCTGCCGGGAAGCCCGATGCTGGCGCTGCCCTGTGGCGGACATGGGCGCTGCGGGAAATGCAGGGTGTTTGCCCGGGGCGCCTTGAGCCCCCTTTCGGATGCGGAGAGGCGGCTTTTGTCCCAGGAGGACATTGACAGGGGCATACGGCTGGCCTGCTGTACCGCTGCGGAGGGAGACTGCAGCGTGGAGATGGAGCTGCTGGGCAATGGACAGATCCGGATTGCCGGAGACATGCCGGCCATCCTGCTGAAGCCTTCTTTCAGATTCTATGGTTTTGTGCTGGATATCGGCACTACGACACTTGCTGCACGGCTTTGCGATACCTCCGGGAAACTGCTGGCGGAGGGAAGCGGGCTGAATCCACAGGCGGGATGGGGAGCAGACGTGATTTCCCGCATCGAAGCGGATCTGCGGGGAGAGGGCCCCAAGCTTACACAGGCAATCTGCACGGCAGTGGACAGCCTGGTGATGGAGCTCTCCGGGAAGGCCAAAATCGCGCCGAAGGATATCGACGGGATGGCGGTGACGGGGAATACAGTGATGCTCCATCTGCTCACCGGCACCTCCACGGAGCCTCTGTCCCACGCGCCCTTTGCGGCCGGGCGGCTGTTCGGGGAGACGGTGAGGGCGGAAAGCCTGGGGCTTGCTTCTCTGCGCCCGGAGGCCGCGGTCTATCTGGCTCCCTGCGCAGCGGCCTTCGTGGGCGCGGATCTCATCACGGCGGTTCTGGCGGGGGCTTTGTGCGATACGCCGGGCACGCGGCTGCTGGCGGATATCGGCACCAACGGAGAGATGGCCCTGTGGCATGAAGGGGCGCTGTATTGCTGCTCCACCGCCGCCGGTCCTGCCTTTGAGGGGGCGGGAATCTCCATGGGAATGGGGGGGAGCGCAGGCGCGGTAGACAGGGTGGCAGTCACGGAGGGAAGGCTGAAGGCCCATGTGATTGGGGACGCCGCCGCTGTGGGAATCTGTGGGAGCGGCGTGGTGGACGCGGTAGCATGCCTACTGGAGACAGGACAGTTGGACGATACGGGATACCTGGAAGAGGAGAGCGCAGTAATCTGCGAACCGGTGACTTTCACACAGAATGACGTGAGGATGGTACAACTGGCCAAAAGCGCCATCCATGCGGGCATCAGGACCTTGCTGCACACGGCGGGGCTGGACTGTGCTCAGGTGGAATCGCTGCTGATCGCGGGAGGCTTCGGCAGTTATCTGGATGTGGGGAACGCGGCGAAAATCGGCCTGTTTCCCGAGGAGATGCTGCCCTGCATCCGGGTGGTGGGCAATGCCGCCCTGAGCGGAGCGTCCATGCTGCTGCTGAACGAGGATTACAGAGCTGTCTGCGAAAGCTATGCAAGAGACGCGAAGCTGGTGGAGCTGTCATCCAATCCGTATTTTGCGGATGAATATATGGAACGGATGCTGTTTTGAGGGGTGACGGCTTTATCCCACGACAATAAGCGGGGCCGTACCTGCGGGCACGATTGACGGATGCCGCGAGACCGTAGCCGCAAGCGTTCAGGGGAGATTTGTCGCGGTCCTGCATCAGGTTGCCCCATCGCCTTACCGGGGGATTGGGGAGACATATCTGATACCGGTGCTCCGGAAAGAGCGCTGCGAGAGGAAAGACAGGAGGGTAATGAAATGTTATATCCAAGAAAGGAAGAGAAGACACTGGATGAGGCGCTGTTCCGAAATCCGTCCAGCGAGTACCGGGGCACCCCGTTCTGGGCCTGGAACTGCAAGGTGACGAAAAGGCAGATCGAGGAGCAGACCGAAGACCTGCGCCAGATGGGCATGGGAGGCGCCCATATCCACAGCCGCACGGGCATGAACATTCCGTTCATGAGCGAGGAATTCCTGGATCTGGTCTCCTTTGCCCATGATCGGTTCGCGGAGAAGGATATGCTGACCTGGCTGTACGACGAGGACCGCTGGCCCTCCGGCTTTGGCGGCGGCCTTGTGACCTGCCATGAGGAGTACAGGCAGCGCTGCCTGGTATTCTCCCCGGAGCCCATCCGGGAGGGCTTCCCGAAGGACAGAGGGGAATCCATCTCTTCCGCCAGGGCCATCCGCAATGACAACAGAAAGTTCCTGATGTGCTACGGGATACGGCTGAACGAAAAGGGGAACATGACGGATTACCGCACCTTTTCTGACGGCGAAGAGATTCCGGAGGGCTATGCGCCCTGGTACGCTTATCTGGAGGTATCCGGCGACAGCGCCTGGTTCAACAACCAGGCTTACGTGAATACGCTGGATCCCAAGGCCATGGCTTTCTTCCTGGACACCGTCCACGAGAAATACGCCGGGAAGCTGGGGGATTCTTTCGGCAAGGACATTCCTTCCATCTTCACGGACGAGCCCCAGTTCGTCCATAAGAGCCTCCTGGGCAGGGCGGACGACAGAACCGCCCAGTTCATCCCCTACACGGATGACTTCGAGGACAGCTACCGGGCCGCTTATGGGGAGTCCTTCCTGGAGCATCTGCCGGAGGTCTTCTGGGAGATGGAAGGGACGCCTGTCTCCGTGACCAGATATCATTACCATGACCACATCGCGGAGCGCTTCTCCCAGGCCTTTGCGGATCAGATTGGGGACTGGTGCCAGGCCCACGGCTTTGCCCTGACCGGTCATATGATGGAGGAGCCCACCCTGCGGAGCCAGACCGCGGCCCTGGGAGAGGCCATGCGCTCCTACCGAAGCTTCCAGCTGCCCGGCATTGACATGCTTTGCGACAGCAGGGAGCTGACCACGGCCAAGCAGACCCAGAGCGCTGTCCATCAGTACGCCAGGGAGGGCATGCTCAGCGAGCTCTACGGTGTGACCAACTGGGACTTCGACTTCCGGAACCACAAGCTGGGCGGGGACTGGCAGGCGGCCCTGGGCGTCACCATCCGCGTCCATCATCTGACATGGGTGTCCATGGAGGGCGAGGCCAAGCGGGACTATCCAGCCTGCATCGGCTATCAGTCTCCCTGGTATCGGAAATATAAAAAAATCGAGGACTATTTCTCCAGGCTCAACACGGCGCTGGTGAGGGGAACGCCCTTTGTGAAGATCGGCGTCATCCATCCCATCGAGTCCTATTGGCTGAAATGGGGCAATGAGGAGACCACCGGGGCGGTGCGGGAGGAGATGGACAAGGCGTTCTCCGACCTTACCGCCTGGCTGCTCTACGGGCTGCTGGACTTCGACTTTATCTCCGAATCCCTGCTGGAGGAGCAGTCCCGTGACGGAGAAGGGGCATCCCGCGAAAAGGGCTTCGCCGTGGGCGCTATGACCTATGACGTGGTGGTGGTGCCTGATTGCCTGACCCTCCGGAAAAATACGGTAGAACGTTTAAAGAAATTCGCGGAAATGGGCGGAAAGATTTTCTATCTGGGCCGTGTGCCGGAGTACATCGATGCCCTGCCCGCCCGGGACGACGCGCTGGCGGAGACGGGAACGGTGCTACCTTTCACGAAACAGGCCATCCTCCAGGCGCTGGAGCCTTACCGCACGGTGGGCGTACAGGACAGGAGAGGGATGAAGTCAGCCAACCTGCTGAGCCAGCAGCGACAGGACGGAGAGAATCGCTGGCTGTTCCTGGCGCACTCCGAGAGGCCTGCCGAGGTGGATGACGTGACCCCGGAATACTGGACGGTTCGCGTGCCCGGAGACTGGACGGTAGAGCTGTATGATGCCATGGAGGGCGCCATATCTCCCGTGGACGTACAGTACGCGGCGGGCAGGACCCAGTGGGAGGTGACCTCCTATGCCCAGGATTCTTTCCTGTATTGCCTGAAGCCCGGACGGGCCGGGGAGAGTGCGGCATCCCTTTGCGACAGCGCGCCTGTCTGCCGTCGCCCCGTGGCAACGCCGGAGCTGGTGGACTTTGCGCTGGAGGAGCCCAATGTCCTTGTGCTGGATATGGCGGAGTATAAGCTGGACGACGGCGAGTGGAGGGAGAAAGAGGAGATTCTGCGCCTGGACAACAACTTCCGCGCGGAGGTAGGCTATCCCATGCGGGCGGACGCCTATGCCCAGCCCTGGATCTACGGGGAGCGCGCTTACGAGCATAAGGTGGCGCTGCGTTATACCATTCTGTCCGAGATAGCCATGGAAGGGGTAGAGCTTGCCCTGGAGAACGAGGCCATTACGGAACTGATCTGGAACGGGGAGGAGATCCCGCATACAGTCACCGGATACTATACGGACAGGGAATTCCACAAAGTAGCCCTGCCCGGCCTGAAAAAGGGAGAGAACGTGCTGGAAGTCAGGCTCCCCTACCATACCAACGTGAACCTGGAGGCCATGTTCCTGCTGGGAGAATTCGGCGTGGACGTGAAGGGCAGCACGGCAGTCATCACGGCGCTTCCGGAGAAAATCGGCTTCGGGGACATCTGCTCCCAGGGCCTGCCCTTCTATGGAGGCAATCTGGTGTACCGGGTTCCCGTGGAGCTTCCGGAAGACGGAGCGCTTACCGTGCAGGTGCCCAAGTTCCGCAACCCCCTGATCGAGGTAATCCTGGACGGACAGGAGGCGCAGAGCAGGGATCTGTTCAAGAGCCCCTACCGCGTCTGCTTCGGCCAGGTGAAGCGTGGAAAGCATGTGATAGAGCTGCGGGCCTACGGCAACCGGAGGAACACCTTCGGCCAACTGCACAACTGCAACGAAAATGTCTACTGGTGCGGCCCCGATGCATGGCGCACCCAGGGCGAAGCCTGGGCCTACGAGTACCAGCTCACAAGAACAGGCATCCTCACAAGCCCCCATGTAGAGATCCACGCAGAATAACAAGGAATAGAATCAATTGCCGCAAAACCGGAAGAATGCCCGCACTTTGGGCATTCTTCTGTGTGAAACTTAGATTTTCTTAGCGGGCGTACTCTGACCGCTTAGAAAATCTTTTCACACTTTACCAAGCGCCGTCTTCTGAGCCACCTCCGTCTTTTTCTCATAGCATGCAAAGGCATTGTCCACCAGCTTCCTGTCCGGCTTCGGCGTGAACAGGCTCACCACGGGCACGATTACAAGTCCCGCCAGCATGGCGATGGCCCCGCAGTTGATAGGGGACTGCATGATAGCCGGGAAGGAGCTCCTGAAGAAGATATTGGCCACCATCAGCACAGAGCTGAAGAGGAAGCATACCCAACAGGAAGCTTTCGTCACCCGTTTGTAGTACAGCGAATACAGGAATGGCGCCAGGAAGGAACCGGCCAGCGCCCCCCAGGACACGCCCATGAGCTGTGCGATGAAGGTCACGGAGCTCTTGTACTGGATCAGCGCCAGTATGGACGAAATGGCGATGAACACCACGATTAGTATCCGCATGGAGAGCACCTGCTTCCTGTCGTCCATCTTCTGGAAACAGACCTCCTTCAGGAAATCGATGGTCAGGGTGGAGCTGGAGGCCATGACCAAAGAAGACAGCGTTGACATCGAAGCGGACAGCACCAGGATCACCACCAGGGCGATCAGCAGGGGCGACAGGCCCGAGAGCATGGTGGGGATGATGGAGTCGAATCCGTTTGCCGCCACGTCGATCTGGTCTGAGAACAGTCTGCCGAAGCCCCCAAGGAAATAGCAGCCGCCTGCCACCACCAGCGCGAACAGGGTGGAGATGATGGTGCCCTTCTTGATGGACTCCTCGTTCTTGATGGCGTAGAACTTCTGCACCATCTGGGGCAGCCCCCAGGTGCCCAGGGAGGTGAGGATCACCACGAACAGGAGGTTCAGGGGATCCGGGCCGAAGAAGGACGCGAAGGTGCCCGGGGCCGTGGAGACTGTCTCGTCCGTGATCCTGGCCAGGCCGTCCAGAGCCGCCATGAAGCCGCCCTTGCTCTTCAGCACGGCAGCGATGATCGTGCTGATGCCGAACAGCATGATGATTCCCTGGATGAAGTCATTGATGGCCGTGGCCATGTACCCTCCGGCGATGACATAGACAGCCGTCAGCACAGCCATCAGGATGATGCAGACGGAATAATCGATGTTGAACGCCATGCCGAACAGCCGGGAGAGGCCGTTGTACAGGGACGCTGTGTAGGGGATCAGGAAGATGAAGATGATGACGGACGCGCCGATCTTCAGGGGGCGGCTGCCGAAGCGCTCCCCGAAGAACTGAGGCATGGTGGCAGAGTCCAGGTGCTGGGTCATGATGCGGGTCCTGCGGCCCAGCACCACCCAGGCCAGCAGCGAGCCGATGACGGCGTTCCCGATGCCCGCCCATGTGGCGGCGATGCCGTACTTCCAGCCGAACTGCCCGGCGTAGCCCACGAACACCACCGCCGAGAAATAGGAAGTGCCATAGGCGAAGGCTGTCAGCCAGGGCCCGACGGAGCGCCCTCCCAGGACGAAGCCGTTGACGTCCGTGGCGTGCTTGCGGCAGTAGAGGCCGATGGCGATTAGTACCGCGAAATAGAGGATCAGTAAGATAAGTTTCATGGTTTCATGCCCTTTCCTTTGTCAGTTTAAAGTGCTAAAGCAACTATAGCACAGATTGACAGATTATGCAAATATTTCTTTTATAAAAAATAAAATGGCATGTTCCCGCGGAATATGATAGAATGAAAGGAATAAAAAGCATTCTGTGAAGAGGGGGAGCGGAACAAAAATGCCGTTTGAATATGGTTTTTATGAGCTGTTTTTGATATTCATTTTCTGGGGATTCGCCGGCTGGCTGGTGGAGTGCATCGATATGCGGATCGAGGCGGGGGAGTTCCAGAACAGGGGGTTCCTGCACATGCCGTTCTGCCCGATCTACGGCGTGGGGATGGCGGCGGGATCCGTGGCCCTGGGCAGCGTAAAGGACTCCTATGCAGGTCTGTTCGTATTCGGCGTGATCTTCTGCTCCGTGGTGGAGTATATCGTGGGCGGAATCCTGGAAAGGCTGTTCCGCTCCAAATGGTGGGACTATTCCCATATGCGCTTCAACATCAAGGGAAGGGTCTGCCTGAGGAATGCCGTGCTGTTCGGATTCGGCGCCATCGCGGTGTTCCGCGTCGCGCAGCCCATGGTGGAGGGCGTGATTGGCGGGATTCCCATGGAGACGAGAGTCGCCATTACCGCCGTATTCAGCACTGCCTTTGTGGTGGATTTGGCCGCCTCCGCGAGAAGGGCCTGGACATATCGGAAAAATCAGGAAGGCGATGAGCTGAGGCTGATATTTAAGGCCCACAGATAGACCCGGGCGCTTTATGAGTCCTCCTGAGGATACCATGAGGATACAAAAAAGATACATATCTGTTTTTTCATAATAGATAGCATTATATAAACTGGCATCATATACATTGCCATCATATAGATGCCACCATTTGGATTTCATCACGCAGAGATGAGGGGAGACTATGCTGAAGATACTGATAGCGGAGGACGAGGAGCCCATCGCCAACCTGATTAGAATGAACCTGCGCAGGGCGGGATATTCCTGCGTCTGGGCGCCGGACGGGGAGAAGGCCGCCGACCTGATGGACACCGAGAAGTTCGACCTGGTGCTTCTGGACGTGATGCTGCCGGGCATCAACGGCTATGAGCTCATGGAGTACGCCAGGAGCCTGGAGCTGCCCGTCATCTTCCTCACGGCCCTGGGAAGCACGGAGAACAAGGTGAAAGGGCTGAAGATGGGAGCCGACGACTACCTGACCAAGCCCTTTGAAATCGTGGAGCTCCTGGCCAGGGTGGAGGCCGTGCTGCGCCGGTACCACAAGACGGAGACGCTCCTCACCGTATTCGACGTGGTGATCGACACGGCCTCCCGGTCGGTGACCCAGAACGGGGAGCCCGTGATGCTGACCATGAAGGAGTTCGAGCTTTTGCTGCTGCTGGCCAGGAACCGCAACATAGCCCTGTACAGGGAGACCATCTACGAGAATATCTGGGGCGGCGAGTACATGGGTCAGAGCAGGACAGTGGATCTCCATATCCAGCGGCTGAAAAAGAAGCTGAACTGGGACAATGAGATTGCGGCTGTCTACAAGGTGGGATACCGGCTGGAGGGAGAGGAAAAAATTACGAAGTAGGGGATTGGGGATACATGAGATTCGCAGATAAACTGTTTCTGGTCATGACTGCGCTTCTGACAGTGATGTTCGCGGTGTTCGGGACATGGATGCTCTCCTCGGATTTCTCCCAGCTTCTGAACAAGGAAATCGAACAGGGCAATAACGACAGCCGCACCTTCCTCTTCCTCTTTGAGATGGGATACCAGTCCACGGAGGAATACGGGGAGGACTATGCCATCAGCAGGACGCTGAACAGCATCGCGGGCAGCGTGGAGCGGGACGGGCGGCACATGTTCGTGATACGGGAGGACGGCACGCGCTTTTATGGGGGCGAATATCTGGAGAACATGGGTTTCATGGAGGAGGTGGAGGGTCTGATAGCGAATCTGGAGGCCTCGGACGACGCTGACGGCAGCATCCGCAACATGGGCATCCGGCAGATCGAAGGCAGCTATTACATGTTCGCAATCACGAAGTCCGGCGTCTCTGATAACGATGTGTACCTGGGTATGTGCAGGGAGCTGACGGACACCTACAGCGCCAGGGGGAACCTCCTGTCCCGATACCGCATCGCGCTTCTGTGCCTGCTGTCCGCAGGCGGCGTCAGCATCTATTTCCTGTCCCGCTATATTACGAGGCCGATCCGCAGCCTGGGAAGGCTGGCCAGCAGGATTGCCGACGGGGACTATACTTTGCGCTCCCAGAACAAAAGCGGCGATGAAATCGGGGCCCTGGCCCGGGACTTCAACCGCATGGCCGACCGGCTGGTGGAGGAGATGCAGGTGAAGATACTGGAGGCCAAGCAGAAGGAGGATTTCACCGCCGCCTTTGCCCATGAATTGAAGACACCATTGACTTCCATCATAGGCTACGCGGACATGCTCAATTCCCTGGAGCTCTCGGAGGAGGAGCGCCACGATGCCTATTTCTACATCTACAGCCAGGGAAAGCGCCTGGAGAGCCTGTCCCACAAGCTGCTGGAGCTGGTGAGCATGGATAAGAATCCCCTTACCTTCCGTCCCATCCCCACCAAGGAGCTGGAGCAGAACCTGAGGATCACAATGCGGCCAATCTGGAAGCAGCGGGGCGTCCGGGGAAAGGTGGAGCTGGAAAAGGCTGTCATCCAGGGGGACACGGAGCTGCTCCTGTCCCTTCTGTACAATCTGATGGACAATGCGGTGAAGGCGCTGGACAAGGGGGAGCAGAGCTTCATGCTCATGAAGGGCACCTGCCTGAAGGGCTTTTACGAGATCAAGGTGGTGGACAACGGCAGGGGTATCCCGGCGGAGGAGATCAGCCGCATCACGGAAGCCTTTTACATGGTGGACAAGTCCCGTTCCAGGAAGGAGGGCGGCGCCGGCATCGGGATGGCCCTATGCCAGAAAATCATCCAGCTCCACAACGGGACGATGGTGGTGGACAGCAGGCTGGGGGAGGGGACAGTCATCAAGGTGACTTTTCCAAGAAGATAAGTTTCGGGAAGGGGGAACCATACGGCCATGGCAGACAGGAGGAAACCGTTCCAAAAGAGGAGGGGCCTGAACCGGAGGAGACAGGTCCGGTATTACGCGGCCATTTTTTCAGTGCTCGCGCTGCTCATAGCGGCGGCTTTCTTCGCGCCCCAGATCCTCTTCCAGGTGCAGGACGCCATCCTGTGCAGGGATACCGTCCTGACGCAGCAGGAAAGCCTGAACGTGGATACCCTCAGCACCACCTACGAGAAGTCCCTGGAGAAGCGGATGCAGAACTTCGCGGAGGGGCTGGGGGAGGGCGACACCTTCTATACCACATCCCAGAGCCTGGCCCTGACCAGTGAGGTGAGGGAATACGTCTACTCGGACAGAGGGCTGTTCAGCAACGTGGTGAACGAATTCGCCGAGAACGGCCTGCTGCCCTGGTATATCTGGGAAGGGGATTACACCATACTTCGGTGGAAGCAGTACGTCATCTACAGTGACGACTTCGCCAAGGGCGTGAACTTCATCCTCTGGTACGTGGAGATGCAAGACCCAAACGGGGTCATAGTCAAGCTCCTGGCAGACGCGGAGGATGGCACGATATATGCCATCAGGACCGAGTCGAACCGCTACGACGATTCGACAGAGAGTGCGGATGTATCAATAGAGGGGAGGAACTATATCGATGAAATCTACTGGAGCGACCGCGGCCCCACACAGATATGGGGCACTCTCGCTTACTGCTACGAGTGCCTGGATGATTCTGAGATAAAGGATTTCCATATCATGGTTGATGAATATGGATGGACAGGCAATAGCATGAACAGCGCCGCCAATGGGGAGAGCTATGGGTACGACGCGGATAAGCCGGCGGCAAGGGAGGCAATGGACAAAGAGATGCTGGCCTTCCATGAGGAATGGGGAGCGCTCCAGGAGAAGGTCCGATACTACAGGGACGGCAACGATGCCATGGGCTTCCAGCTGACCTATGGGGAGGCCAGGCTGGACGTGCTGCTGACGATTCCGCCGATGGACGACAAATCGGTATATGTGTACGGCTATCCGGACATCAGGATAGGGATACGCCAGATTTATGAAATGATCCCGGAATTCTCATAAATGTTTCCTTGTACTAATATATTTAGAAAAACAGTATGGTCATATGAGGTTTTTCGTGGATATAAGGTACAGGATTCTTTGCGGGATTCTTGCGGAGGATATTTTCCTGGGGGCAAGCGGCTTCGGAGCCGTGGACGATTTCATCGCATGGCTGGACGACCTGGTGTGGGGGCCCTGGATGCTGGCCCTGCTTTTGGGATGCGGCTGCTATCTGATGGTCCGGATGGACTTCTTCCCGGTCAAAAACCTGAGGTTCGCTTTGAAGTGCGCTCTGGGGATGGAGGAGGCGGAAGGCGTCCCGGGAAAGAGGGGCAGGGCGGCGGGCGGGGAAGAGCGGCGCGGAAGGGGGCGTTCCGGTGCAGCCGGAGCCACAGGGAAGATTTCTTCCCTGTCCTCCCTGACTACGGAGCTGGCCACCACCTTAGGGATAGGGAATATCGTGGGGGTGGCCTCGGCCATGGTGCTGGGCGGGCCCGGGGCGCTGTTCTGGATGGTGGCCACCAGCGTCATAGGGCTGGCCACAAAGCTGGCGGAGAGCATGCTGGCCGTAAAATACAGGGGCAGGAACGACAGAGGGGAGATCGCGGGGGGCCCCATGTACACCTGCCGGAACGCTTTCCCGCATAAGAGGCTTGGCAGGATGCTGGGCTTCCTCTTCGCCCTGTTCGCGGTGACGGCCTCCATCGGCATGGGGAACATGACCCAGTCCAATTCCATCGCGGATGCCCTGTGGGTGGCCTTTTCCATACCAAAGGCAAAGACGGGGCTCTACCTGACGGTGCTCACTGTGCTGGTGGTGATAGGCGGCATCGGCGTCATCGGGAAGGTGACCCAGGTGCTGGTGCCGTTCATGGGGGTCTTCTACCTCTGCGGGGCCTTTGCCGTGATACTGGTGCACTGGCGCAATGTCCCGGTGGCGGTGGGAGGGATCCTGACGGCGGCTTTCTGCCCCCAGGCAGTGTCCGGCGGCATCTTCGGCAGCGTCACGGCCACCATGTTCCAGTCCCTGCGCTGGGGCGTCTCCCGGGGCATCTTCTCCAACGAGGCGGGGCTGGGGGCCTCCGGCATCACGGCCGCGGCGGCGGACACGGAGGATTACATAAAGCAGGGCTGCATCAGCATGACGGGGGTGTTCCTGGACACGGTGGTGGTCTGTACCATCACGGGGCTGGCCTTCGCGGCCTCCGGCGTGCTGGGGACCGTGGATGCGAACGGGAAGCCCCTGACCGGCACGGCGCTGACCCTGGCGGCCTTCCGCACCGCTCTGGGGGACTGGGGCGGGAGCTTCGTCAGCGTCTGCATCGCCCTGTTCGCCTTCGCCACGGTGATCGGCTGGGCCTATCAGGGGGAGAAGGCCTTCGAATTCCTTATGGGGGGCCGGACGAAGTACAATCTGTGGTACAGGTTCTTCTATGGGCTGGCGGCCTTTCTGGGCTGCATCTGCTCCCTGGAGACCGTGTGGAACTTCTCGGATATCTGCAATGCCCTGATGGCAGTGCCGAACCTGATCTGCGTGCTGGCGCTGTCGGGGAAGGCCTGTAAGGAGATACGGGAGTATCCGGTGCCGGGGGAGAGGCGGGCCAGGGGTTCCCGAAATCCATAGGAAAGCATAGGAAAATGGATTTACGGCTGACTGGCGGCAGAATCACGAAAAGGCAATCTGCCGTTGTTTAAATCTTACATCATACATCGGTGAGGCGCTGTGAAGGTGTAGGTTTCTCTGTCCATGCAGCAGCACTCCTTGTATAAGACTGTAGTAGTCCCTGATAACCAGACTACTACAGTCTTATATTAATGTCATAGACAAAAAAGAATTGTGGTTGATTCAGATTCATGGTATGATGGGACCAGACAGCGCAGAAGGGCATGGATTCCCGGAAATATATGATCCTGAGGCGACGTATGGATCCATGGCGATGCGCGAGCCCGCAGAAATGCAGAAAAGAGAGGTCAACAGAACATGTCAAAGACAATCGATTATTTTTTGCAGTACGTAAAGATCGACACCCAGTCCGACGAGACCACCGGAACATCGCCCAGTACGGCGAAGCAGCATGACCTGGCGAAGCTCCTGGCCGAGCAGCTTAAGGACATAGGAGCCACGGAGATCACCTACGACAGGGAGCATTGCTATGTATACGCCACCGTCCCCGCGTCAGAGGGCTGTGAGGACGCGCCGGTGCTGGGGCTGATCGCCCATATGGATACCTCTCCCGCAGTGTCCAACGAGAATACGAAGCCCCGAATCGTGGAGAACTATGACGGCGGGGACATCGTCCTGAACCAGGCGGAGAACATCGTGTTCAAACGGGCTGATTTTCCGGAGATGGCAGAGTATGTGGGCCATGACCTTATCGTGACGGACGGCACCACGCTCCTGGGCGGGGACGACAAGTGCGGCATCGCTGAGATCATGGCGGCCAGCGAATACCTGCTGCAGCACCCGGAGATAAAGCACGGGAAGCTGCGCATCGGCTTCACGCCGGACGAGGAGATCGGAGAGGGCACGAAGCATTTCGATGTGGAGCTGTTCGGCGCGGATTTCGCCTACACCGTGGACGGCGGCGGGTTCGGCGGCCTGCAGGCGGAGACTTTCAACGCGGCGGGGGCGAAGCTTACCGTGAACGGCCGCAGCGTCCATCCCGGCGGCGCAAAGGGCAGGATGGTCAACTCCATGCTGGTGGCCTTTGAGTTCCAGAGCCTCCTTCCGGTGTTCGACAATCCCATGTACACCGAAGGGCGGGAGGGCTTCTTCCATCTGGACAATATCCATGGCACCGTGGACAGGACAGTGTCGGATTACATCATCCGCGACCATGACCGGAAGCTGTTCGAGCACCGGAAAGAGGTCTTTAGACAGTGCGCGGACTTCCTGAATCAGAAGTATGGGGAGGGGACCGTGGAAGTGGAGATGAAGGACAGCTATTACAATATGTGGGAAATGCTGGAGCCCCATATGCATCTCATAGACAATGCCTCTGAAGCCATCCGGGAGCTGGGCGGAGAGCCCGTGGTGAGCCCTATCCGGGGCGGCACGGACGGCGCCAGGCTGTCCTTCCAGGGCCTTCCCTGTCCCAACCTCTGCAATGGCGCGGGCAATGGCCACAGCCGCTTCGAGTTCGCCAGCGTGCAGTATATGGAGAAGGTGACGGAGCTACTTTTGAAGCTGGCGGAGAAATATGCCGCATTCCGGCAAATGTGACAGCGGTAAGAGATTCTTGGAGCCCCTGGCCTGGGAGGACCGGTGCGGTAAGTGTAGAATGGCATACGCGCGGCGGGAAACCTGTCCCTGCATGTATGCCGTTTTGCCTGCCGGTGTACTGACGACATATCCCTACGTTTTTCGCCATCCTTGTTCCAACCTTGTTGGATCACATTCTGGCAGCTTTAGCAACAAGGCGGATGCATCTGCAAAACCCTCCCCAACAGTTCATTATCTCGCCCCAAAAAGTGTGCATTATTTACATGTCTTACTTATGGATGACTTTCCTCATACCAGAACCACAAAATTCATGTGGGATTATTTTAAACCCCATTTTTTCATAAAATGCTTCTTTTCCTTTTACTGCAATCAACTGTATGCTGGAACGTCCGCCTATTGGTGTAGCCTTTTCAACATATTCAATTATCATATTGACAATTTTATTGCCGACACCCTGTCTCTGATGATTCGGGTGTACCACAATATCAGCTATCATATAGTACACTCCGTCACCTATCAATCTCCCCATTCCGATAGTCTGATCATCGTCAACTGCTATTATCGTGTATAGACTATTGTCAAGAGCTTTTTGTGTCTGCTCTTTTGAATAAGGCAACCACTCAACGCTTTCCCTTAGCTTACGATAATCCTCATAGCCTAACGCATTTTCTTTATATTCCATGTGCTTTTCCTCCAACAATCATTTTACTGTTGTCGTATCCCCCACCAAGTATCGGAATTCATTGGTTGGCTTACAAATTCAAATATAGCACATCTCCCCGCCGAAAACAATCACGCTCTATATCCGTTCCGACTATCCGTCTGCACTACTGCGGCAACACATTTCGTATTGAAAAATAGATAGGATTAAAGTATAATGACAAAAGATTTTGCAAGGAATCCCGGCAGGGGAGATTGAGGAGATATGCTACATTTAGCCATATGTGACGATGACAAAAGATTCCTGGATTATCTGTCCGGGGAGATTGAGAGCTGGGCAGTGCAGGGAGGGCATTCCGGGGCGGACGGGGAGACCTGCAGCGTGGAGCGGTATCCCTGCGCGGATGCCTTTCTGTTCGCGTGGGAAGAGAGGAAAGATACAGATATCCTTCTCCTGGACATCGAGATGCCCGGGACGGACGGCATGGCGCTGGCCAGGAAGCTGCGGCAGATGGGAGATTACGTCAGCATCATCTTCGTGACAGGCAATCCGGATTTCGCGCTGGAGGGGTACGACCTGGAGGCCGTGTCCTATATCGTGAAGCCTGTGAAAAGGCAGAGACTGTGGGCTGCGCTGGACAGAGCCAGGGAGCGCATCGCCCACAGGGCGGCAATCATCGTAGCGCTGTTCGGCGGGGAAGTGGAGAAGGTGTACCTGTCGGATATCTGCTGCCTGGAGGGCGACGGGCATGACTGCATCCTCTGGAAGAGAGACAGGGAGAAACTGATCTGCAGATCCGGAATCCGACAGATGGAGCAGAAACTGATGGAAGATATGAGCCTCCGGGACTCCTTTTTCAAGCCACACAGATCCTACTGCGTCAACCTGGAGCATGTGGAGCGGATCGGGAAGAAAGAAATCCGAATGGACAACCGGATGACGATTCCCATCGCCAGGGGAAAATGGGAAGAGCTGAACCGGGTCTATATGGCGTATTTCCGAAGGCAGAGCTTTTGAGGCAGGACCATATGTCGATTTTGGAAAAATGCAGCAAGGCGCATGGGATAAGGCATCGGACTTTGGAGGGGTGGTAAGAGCTGCTGAAAAGTCTGGCCGAGCAGGGTAAGATAGAATCTACAGGAAGTACAAAGGGCAAGATGTATAGAAAGTGCTGAAAGAAATGGCATGGGGAACGCGGGGGATAAATCCCCTGAGGGGAAGTACGATGCTGCGACTGGGAATCTGGCTGATTTGGCTGGCATTATATCAATATTATATAGAGCAGATCTGCGACCTGCAAAAAGGGAAGATAAAGCGGATCGCCCTGTGGGGAATCACAGGAGGAACGGCGCTGGCCGTGGGAATCGCGCCCCTGGCTGTGCCTATGGGCGCGTCAGCCGCAAGATGGCTGACGGCTGTAGGCTGGCTGGTCATCGTGCTGGTCTTCTTTTTATATGTGCTGTTCTATGATGGGGCCCCTTTCAGGCAGCAGTGGCGGAAAGCGCTGGCTCCGGGCTGCATGCTGGTGCCTGCGGCGCTGGCGGAGTCCCCGGTTTCGCTTGTGTCAGTCAATGGGGCGGTCATGGCGGCTTTTCTGCTGCTGTTGGCATATGCGGAGGGAAGAGGGGACTTCCGCGGCAGGGAAGCTATTTATGGAAAAGGAGAGGCCTGTGGGAAGGAAGGCTCCTGCGGGCGTTT
>OFGG01000788.1_pt1 | contig 24337 bp, 23 predicted proteins | sample 1521701 | NCBI WGS metagenome assembly OFGG01 (sample SAMEA3504081, study PRJEB24116) | mouse gut metagenome | biome: mouse gut; feature: mouse-associated habitat; material: faeces | place: Denmark | collected 2011
GGATTTTCTCTTCTTCCCTTTTTATTTCTTTTGCCAATTAAAATTATACACTAACGGTTTTACAATGGCTATAATGAGAATGGACTTGATAAATGGGGAGAAGGAAAATAAAAATGGCTAATATCATTTCTAATGAAACCATTGAATATGTAGGCATCCTTGCAAAACTGGAGCTTTCGGAGGATGAGAAAGAGCAGGCTAAAAAGGACATGGGGCGGATGCTGGATCATATAGATAAATTAAGGGAATTAGACACCGAAGATGTGGAGCCTATGAGCCATCTGTTCCCGGTAAACAATGTATTTCGGGAAGATGTGGTGACCAATGGAGATACCCGGGAAGAACTGTTAAATAATGCCCCCGGTGAAAAGAACGGCATGTTCATGGTGCCGCGGACATTTGAGTAGGAGGATGGCGGATGGACATTTTAGGCATGACTGCCGTTTCCTTAGGGGTGGCAATTAAAAATAAGGAAGTAACGGTCAGGGAAGCGGTGAAGGCGGCGCTTGGCAGGATTGGGGAGAAAGAAAAGGAATATCACTGCTTTGTGACGGTAGATGGGGAAGGCGCTTTGGGGAAAGCGGACGAAGTGCAAAAAAGAATCGACGAGGGGGAACTTACCGGACCTCTTGCAGGCGTTCCCGTTGCAATCAAGGATAACATGTGCACGGAAGGTCTTTTAACTACCTGTGCTTCTAAAATTTTGGGAAATTTCATCCCCGCTTTTTCTTCGGAAGCAGTACGAAACCTTCAGAAAGCAGGTGCGGTGATCTTAGGAAAAACAAATATGGACGAGTTTGCCATGGGTTCCACCACAGAGACGTCCGCCTTTGGCGCGACCAAAAACCCCTGGAATCCGGCGTATGTGCCGGGAGGGTCTTCCGGAGGCAGTGCGGCGGCGGTTGCGGCAGGAGAATGTTTCTATGCCCTGGGGTCGGACACCGGCGGTTCCACCCGCCAGCCCGCATCCTTCTGCGGGGTAGTGGGATTAAAGCCAACTTATGGCACGGTTTCCCGTTATGGGCTGATCGCCTATGGCTCTTCCTTAGATCAGATCGGGCCTTTGTGCAGGGACGTGACAGATTGTGCGGCAGTGATGGAGATCATTGCATCCCATGATCCGAAAGATTCCACATCTATAGAGCGGAAGGACCTGGATTTTACCTGTGCCCTTGTGGATGACGTGAAGGGAATGCGCATCGGCATTCCCAGGGATTATTTTTGGGAAGGGCTTGATGGGGAGGTGAAAAAGGCGGTCCTTACAGCGGCAAAAGTTTTGGAGGATAAGGGCGCCATAGTGGGGGAGTTTGATCTGAGCCTTGTAGAATATGCGGTTCCTGCCTATTATACGATTGCGGCAGCGGAGGCAAGCTCCAATCTGGAACGGTTTGACGGGATTAAATATGGTTACCGGGCAAAGGATTATAAAGGGCTTCACGATATGTACAAGAAAACCCGTTCCGAAGGATTTGGTGCGGAAGTAAAACGGAGGATCATGCTGGGAAGCTTTGTGCTCAGTTCCGGTTATTATGATGCATATTACTTGAAAGCGTTGAAAGTAAAGGCGCTGATCAAAAAGGCTTTTGACCAAGCCTTCTCTGACTATGATGTGATCTTAGGGCCGGTTGCGCCCACAACAGCTCCTAAACTGGGGGAAAGTCTGGCAGATCCGATTAAAATGTATCTGGGGGATATTTATACCATATCGGCAAACCTGGCCGGGCTTCCGGGGATTTCTATCCCCTGCGGCTTGGATAAAAAAGGGCTTCCCATTGGCTTACAGCTTATCGGGGATTGTTTTAACGAAAAGAAATTGATACGGACAGCTTATGCTTATGAACAGGCAAGGGGCGTCTTTGGCAGGAAGGATGGCAGGCAGGATGGGAAAACAGTATGAGACGGTCATTGGACTGGAAGTCCATGTAGAATTAGCCGCCAAGACCAAAATCTTTTGCGGGTGTTCCACTGCTTTTGGCGGGGAGCCCAATACCCATACCTGTCCGGTGTGTACCGGCATGCCGGGTTCCCTTCCGGTGCTGAATAAACAGGTCCTTGCATATGCGGTGGCGGTAGGCCTTGCCGTTAATGGTACGATTACCCGGTATTGCAAATTTGACAGGAAGAATTATTTTTATCCGGATAATCCACAGAATTATCAGATTTCCCAACTTTATCTGCCAATCTGCCGAAATGGTAAGGTAGAGATCGAGACGAAGGAGGGCAAAAAGTATGTGGGTATTCATGAGATCCATATGGAAGAAGATGCCGGGAAATTGATTCATGACGACAGGGAGGATTGTTCCCTGGTGGATTATAATCGTTCCGGCGTGCCGCTGATTGAGATTGTATCCGAACCGGATATGCGAAGCAGTGAGGAAGTGATTGCTTATCTGGAAAAGCTGCGTATGATCGTCCAGTATCTGGGGGTTTCCGACTGTAAGCTTCAGGAAGGATCCATGCGGGTGGACGTGAACCTGTCGGTAAGGGAAGTGGGAGCAGAACAGTTGGGCAGCCGTACAGAGATGAAAAACCTAAATTCCTTTAAGGCCATCGCAAGGGCAATTGAAGGAGAGCGGGAGCGTCAGATCAAGCTTTTGGAAAGCGGCCAAAGGGTGGTCCAGGAAACCAGAAGATGGGATGACGGTAAGAGGGAATCCTATGCAATGCGAAGTAAAGAGGATGCACAGGATTACCGCTATTTTCCGGATCCGGACCTTCCCCCCATGGTGCTTGACGATGTATATCTTGAGGAGATCCGCAGCAGACAGCCAGAGTTTCGGGAAGAAAAGATGGCACGCTACAAAGAAGAGTTCGACATCCCGGAATATGATATTGAGATCATTACGGGCAGCAAGCACATGGCTGATATTTTTGAAGCTGCGGTAGCTTTTGGCAGCCAGCCTAAAAAGGTGTCTAACTGGCTGATGGTGGAGACACTGCGCCTTTTAAAGGAAAAAGGGATGGATCCGGAAGATATCCGCTTTTCTCCGGAAAACCTTGCCAGGCTGATCAGAATGACGGACGCAAAGGAAATTAGCGGCTCTGTTGCAAAGGAAGTTTTTGAAGTGATGTTTGATCAGGATGTAGATCCGGAGAAATACGTGGAGGAAAAAGGCCTTAAGATGGTAAATGATGAAGCCGTCCTGAAAAGGACGGTGGAAGAGGTGATCGCCGCAAATCCCCGGTCCGTGGAAGATTATCGGAAGGGAAAAGAAAGGGCAATTGGGTTTTTGGTAGGACAGACCATGAAAGCCATGAAGGGCAAAGCGGATCCCGAAACTACAAACCGGCTTTTAAAGGAACTATTAAATGTAGTCGAAGAGCCAGTTGGGGTTATTGGCTCATATAACCCCAACTAAACGGGAATTTAGGATGTATGCCCGGAAATCCGGCTCATTTCAAGAAGTTTCTGCCGCATTTCATTTTCAATGCGCTGTAATTCTTCCTCAGCGCCTTTTCTCTTAACGCGTCCGTCTTCCTGTATTTTCATAACCTCGTCGAGGGTGCTGATCAGTGTCTGGTTAGTTGCCGTCAGTGTTTCGATATCCACGATGCCCCGTTCGCTTTCCCGTGCCGTTTCGATGGTAGCGGTCTTTAAGGCCTCAGCGTTTTTCCTAAGGAGGGCATTGGTCATGTCCGTCACGTCCTTCTGGGCTTTTGCGGCCTCACTGGAATGGCTTAAGCCGATTGCGATTACCATCTGGCTTTTCCAAAGAGGAATCGTGTTGACCAGCGTGGACTGGATCTTGTCGGACATGGTGATGTCGTTATTTTGTATCAGGCGGATCTGGGGCGCCATCTGCATGGAAATGGTCCGAGTCAGCTCCAGATCGTAAATCTTCTTTTCAAAGCGTTCGCACATGGCGGCGAAATCTTTGGCAGCCTGGGTATCCTCCGGCAGTCCGCTTTTTTCTGCCTTTGCAAGAAGGGAAGGAAGCTCCCGGGTCCTGGAATATTCGAGTCTTTGTTTTCCGGCTAAGATGTACATGGACAGTTCTTTAAAGTAATTCAGGTTCAGTTCATACATTTTATCCAGCATAGCGGCATCTTTTAGGAGAGTAATCTGGTGTCCTTCCATGACCTTGCAGATTTTATTGATGTTTGTTTCTGCCTTGTCGTATTTCGCTTTCATGTTTTCCAGCTTGTTGCTGCTTTTCTTGAACAATCCGAAAAGTCCTTTTTCTTCTTCCGCATCAAAATCTTTTAATTCCGTGACCACATCGGTCAGCATCTGTCCAATCTCGCCCATGTCTTTGGTGCGCACGTTGTTTAATGCGTTTTCAGAGAAATCCGCAATTTTTTTCTGGCAGCCTGCGCCATACTGGAGGACCATCTGGGTATTGGTGATGTCGATCTGCGCCGCAAAGTCGTTTACCATTTTTTGTTCTTCAGGTGTCAATACGGCCTCCGGGATCTTTTCTGCTTCTTCTTTTGCAGGTGTTGTCTGGTCCGGAATGGATGGCGCGTTTTTGCTATCCGCCCCGAAAGGATCAAGGGTGAGAGTAGGCGCCTCTTTTATCAGGGAATCAAAATCGTTGTTCAATTCGTAGTCCTCCTTCTATGTTCTTGGTGGCAGCGTTCGTCAACATGATCTGGTGCGGCGGCTGCCGGGAGATTGCCAATTTTATGGTTTGGAAAAGTCTGTGTTTCCGGTAAGCCCTTCTCTTGCAAGCATGGTCTGCAAAACCTGCGCATCGGTAGTGGCGTCTAACACGGCATTCCGGAACAGGTTGTTAAGGAGTTCGGAGAATGCCTGGTTTATGATATCCATGGTGCGCTCGATCTCTGCTTTGGCTGCAATGATTTCCGGTCCGGGCATACTTACTTTATCAAAATCCTCATAAGCTTCTACCAGTTTTAAAGTGGTGGGGAGATAATAATCCATCATTTTATGCATCCGGTGCATCTGCTCCGGGTGTTCCCGGACACTGTCAAATATATCTTTTAAAAGTCCGTCCAAGCGGCATAGCTTTTGAGAAATCACTTCTCCGGGGATCTGGTCATTCAGTTCCCGTAATTTGCGGACACATTCCATCCCTTCCGCAATCATGGTATTTAGCTCCGCTTCCTGTTTGTGACCCATTTGGCCGTCTTGGCTTTGGGCTGCGGCAGCATTTGTGCCAACCGGGGTGGAAGTCTGTATGTCTGCTTTGTCCTGGAGACTTTGCTGCTCCCGCTGGATACGGGATTTTTCCGCTTCCAGGTATTGGCGGTGGACGGAATCATTTAACATCAGGCATGTCTTTTTCTCATCCAGATGCCCTTCGGGAAACATACCAAGGCTTAACATCTTGTGGATATCTTTGATCACAAAACGGACGCTTCTTCCGGTGTCTCTTGCAAGGCTTTCAATCTGGCCGTACATCCGCTCTCCGCATAGCTGGATGTAGCGCCTGGCTCTTGCAAGACGCTTCCGCTGGCTGACTCCATGGCGTATCATGCCGAAAAAGAATGCGATAAACAAAAAGTTTATGATCCATCCGATCGGGGTGGTTTCCACGGCAAATGCCACAAAGAGCCGTAAAAAGGCGATCAGGGTAGAAATTCCGAAGCCGATTCCGCCAAATACCTGATATAAAACATTGGACACGTTTCCTACCTGCTTAAATTTCGCATGGATCAGGGCAGTCGTCCGGTTTTTTGGGGAAACGGAAACCTGCTTTTTTTTATCAAATTGCTGTCTTTGTGCCTGTTTGGCAGCCTGGCGCTTTCTTTGTTCTTCTTTTTGCTGCTGGATACGGGCTTTGCGCTCTTCTTCCTGCTGGCGTCTCCTCTGGGCTTGCTGCTCCTGCTGCATTTTTATCCGGTCGTCCTTATCTTTGCCGCTTGTTTCTTTTTCCGGCTGGGAAAAAAGTCCGTTGGCAAATTGTTTTCCGGCTTCATTTAATGTATCCGTGACTGTCTGGGATACCAGTTCGTTCAGGTTGGCGAAATCCCCTGTCCGCAAAGCGTCAGAGAGGGCGTTTTTCATCTGCTCGCCCACAACATTCCAATTCTGACTGTCATTCATTCTGTTAAACCTCTTGGAACGATTTATATTACCTTTAACATTATAGCAAATAGCAGTGGCAATAGCTAGTACAGACGGTGGATTTTAAGAAAGTATCCCTTTTATAAATATTTCAAGTCCGATTAAGATCAAGATCACGCCTCCCAAGATAACTGCCTTGTTTGAAAACTTTGTTCCGGCTTTTTTACCGATGGCAAGGCCCGCCATACAGATCACAAAAGTGACTGCGGCGATGATAAGGGCACATATGATAGCCATGACAAGACCATAGCCCGCAATGGTAAATCCCACCGACAATGCGTCTATGGAAGTGGCAACACCTTGCAGAAAAAGGGCGGAAAACCCGATTTTGGGCGGCTGCGTTTCTTCTTCCTTGTTTTTGATTCCGTCCAGCAGCATTTTGCCGCCGATGTAAAGAAGCAGAATCAGGGCGATCCAGGGGATCAGTGTTTCAAAAGCTTCAAAATATTGCAATATGGTGTGGACGCAGATCCATCCGATCATTGGCATGACCGCCTGGAAAAGGGCAAATATCCCGGCAATCCCGCACATTTTTTTCTTTCTCATTGAAGGTTCATGTAATCCGTTTGCAAGAGATACCGAGAAGGCATCCATTGCCAGCCCTACGCCCAGCAATGCGCTGTTAAAGAAAAATAAAAGGTTCCATTTCATCTTTTGTTCCTCCAAACTATATTGGCATGTTAGCATCAAATGTTTTGGTTGTCAAATGGCAGGAATTTATAAATTTTTAATTTGATTAAAGATGTAAGATAGCGTATAGTGAATGTATCGGGAGCCGATCGGCTTCCTTAAATGACTGGACATATTGGATTGTTCTGACGGCACATCGCCGGATATTCATTTAAAAAAGTATGATACGGGCAATGAAAGAAACGGATATTGTTTATTATGTGTTTGGTTAAACATAAAAACAGTTGTATGAAACAGTTAATTGTTATATACTAAGCCTATACGATCCCGTTTCCTGACATTGTGGAGAAGTTTGCCAAAAGGCAGGAAAGCGGGGGATGAAAGTAAAGACATATTTTGCCAATGAGATGGAAGCTGCGGGCAGGAAGGCTCAATATGACAGCGAGGCCAAGAAGATTTTAAGCGACAAGACGATCTTGGCATGGATACTCAAGTATACGGTCAGGGAGCTGGACGGGTACACAGTAGAAGAAATCAGAGGATTTATGGAAGAGGATCCGGAAATATCGGAAGTTTTGGTGTACCCTGGCAAGCGGAAGCCGGAAGCGGTGGTGGGGCTTCCCACGGTGGACCAGGTGCCAAATGAAGGGGAAGTTACATATGATATTCGTTTCCGGATACGGATACCGGCGGGGGAACACGTCAGGATCATCATAAATTTGGAGATCCAAAACGATTATTATCCGGGATATGATCTGGTGACGAGGGCTGTGTTTTATTGTGGAAGGATGCTTTCAGCCCAGCTGGACACGGAATTTACTGCGGATGATTATGATGGGATCCAAAAAGTATATTCTATTTGGCTGTGTCTGGATGCGCCTCAATATGCGGCTGATTCCATAACGGAATATAAGATGGGCCAAAGAAGGATTGCAGGATATTTTCAGGGGAAAGCAAGGTACGACCTTTTATCGGTGGTGATGGTCTGCCTGTGCCGGAAAAAACGTTTGGAGAACCGTACAAAGCTCCATGAACTATTGGGGATATTGTTTGACAAAGAACTTTTACCCAAGGAGAAACTGGAGATCCTGGAACGGGATTATTGCATAAAAACAACAGTACAGATAGAGGAGGGAATCCAAAAAATGGGCGGTTTAGGTGAGGCGATCGAAAGGAAAGGTATTGAGCAGGGACTGCAGCAGGGACTACGTGTTTTAATAGAAACCTGCCGTGAGTTAGGCGTAAGCCGGGAAAATACGCGGAACAAGATAGAAGGTAAATTTGGAATGGATGGACAAACGGCAGAAGAGTGTATGGTCAAATATTGGACGTAAGTTTCCCGGTTTTTAGGTGCAGGATATTATGATTTTTCCAATAAGTGGGCATGCTCCATGAGATACGTTCTTCCGCATCCGGCAATGCATGGCTGAGAATCTGGCGGATATACCGTAAATCTTCCTGTTTATCCACATCCTGGCTCAGGATATATTCATCGATGTTTTTTGGCTTTTCGCCACAGTAATGGCTTTGACCTTGTTTCTTAAACTGTTTTCCGCATTTGGGACATTTCCACAGAGACGTAGATTCACGGTCTCTTTCCTGGAAGACTACTTCGACAACATCGCTAAAGCTTTTACCAATCTGCTTTCGTATCTGCTTGGTAATGCCGATGATATAACAAGGGGTACCCATTTTCACAATCTGCCCCTGGTATGGAACGCCGTCAAAAGCAGCGTTTAACAACAGACGTCCTTTGCCAAACAGTCCTTTGATGTCATAAGGAACTTCTACATAAGCAGCATCCATATTTCCGTTTTGAAGTACTGTTGCACTGAATTTTAATTCCTTTTTATCCATTTAATTCTCTCCATTCATCTTCCAAAATTGTTGTGTACTTATCATCGATCAGCACATAATTTACACCATGTGTTTGGGCAAGTCTTAAAAATCGAGCATTGTCTTCTAATACAGTTTCCATGGTACACCCTTCATCATCTAAACGATTTTCTATGGCGTTTGCATATCTTTTAATGCTTGTAAAGTTATTTTTTATATAATCCTCACTCATTACAAGACAGTAGTACTTGATATGCTCAAGATATTCCTTTTCAAAGCTTTTTGACCAATCAAAAGGAATATAACATCCTTCCACAACAAGATTCTGTTTGTTTTCGATAGCGGTTTTGATCATTTCACGGATAATGGGCCATAAATAATCGGTAAGTTTGTCATCATCTTCGGGTGCAAGGTCAGTGTAACCGCTGCGGATCAGACCCATTTTTAAATGGTCTATTGATAAATAGGGATAGCTGTATTTTTCAAGCAGTTTTTGGGCAAGAACTGTTTTGCCTGTGTGTGATGCTCCTGTTATTAAGACGATCATTTATGTTTTCCTTTCCCTCGAAGCCCTTCCCAGGTGGGAGCAGGACCCTTTGATCAAGTACGGAGTACTAGATCGACACGACCTCAATTTCATTTCCGTGCTCTTGAATGATATTGGCCAGGTCTTGCGTCTTAAGCCATATGGTTGCAGTATTGTCGTTGGGGTGTACTCCGATGAAATCGCTTTCGGACGCAAAGCTTAACGGGCGGGGTTGATGGGCTTTGCGGAACTCTTCTGCTTGCTTAAGCACAGCTCATACAGATAATCCGAAAATTCTGTTTGGGTGCCGCGCTTTTTATATGTCTTTTCCCCCGCTATTTGAAAGCCAAGCTTTCTGGCAATTTTATTTGAACCTGCATTTTCTTTATTGATTCTTATTGTGATTTTGCAGGCGCCGTGGCTGGCCGCATAATCGATCATACCCTGTGCGGCTTCTGTTGCAAACCCGCATTTCCAATAGTTCCGGTGGACACAGTATGCAATATCGTAAGTTTTCCCGTCGTCACTTATCATGAAGCTGCAGGTTCCGATTCTTTTATGAGTGTCCTTTAACTCGGAGATCAAATAGCAGCAGTCTTCATCGTCTGGCAGCTTTTCTATTTCCTTTACGTAATCTTCATCTATTTCTTCCATGGACTCATCAGGCAGGTATTCCCCCATTTCAGGGTCGTTCCAAATGCTGATTGCAAATCTGGCATCATCTTTTTCAAAGCTTCTTAAATATAATCGTGGTGTTTCTATTGTCTGGATTTTCATCTGGATCCCCCATAGATCATGTTCTAAAAAAATTTTCGTGTAGAGCAATTTCTAATTCTATTCCATTGCCCCTTTCAAAGTAAGCTCCGTTTAGAACGGCCAAGGAAAAGCCGCCTGCTGCTCCGTTTTCATCCATCATGGTGACGGAGACCGCAGCATTTAAAGTCTGGCTGGTGTATTGCGCCATTTCGTCAATCATTTCCCACAGGAGGTTTTCTGCTTCCCGGCATTGTTCCGCCCGTTCAGTTTCATCGCTGCTTTGGTAGGTGATAAAAAGGTACATGTTCAAAATATAAGGAAAATCATGAAACACAGCATCATATTGCAAATCCGGAAAAGAAATATTTTCCCACAGGGAATAATGCAGCCTTTCATCAAACATGATCGCTGTTTCCGGTACATCCGGCATGGAAAAAAGCCGGTAACGCTGAAAGTAGAGGGTACTGTCAGTTTCCCTGCAGCCGGGGATCCGGGCGATCGTTTCATCCCAGAAATGTTGTTGGTAGTGCTGCCGGACTAAGCTGCAAAAGTAGCTTTCCATGGAATCTTCCATATATTCTTCGGCTGGTTTTCGCCCGTTGCGGTTGTTAAAAACAAACCGGCATTCCTGGCCGGCGGCGTTTTCATAGGTCAGTTCCCATTCCATATAATGGGTAATGATATCTTTATTTTCATGTTCATCAAAAAAGCGATCTTCCTTTTCCACGCCCTGGGAGAGGGAAAACGCATCCCCAAAGCAGTCCGTCAGCTGTTGTTGGCAGGTTTCGGATATGTTGTTTTCGCAGCTCACCTCTTCCTTGCAAAAAGCGCATCCTGCATAGAAAGCTGAGACCATGAAAAAAGAAAAAAGTATCATTGCTTTTTTAAAAAAAATTTTCATGCTTCCCTCATTTGGCGGTTATTTTATGATGCCGTGAATGTAGTGGACAGTATTTATTATACCTTTAAATCATGGAAAGGGAAAGTGGCTGATGAGAAAAAGGTATTTCTGTTATTGGATTATAAAATGAGGTTGAAAAAGACCTGCGGATAGGGTAGTCTGGTTTCATATTAATGGGTGGTCAAGCGGAAAGGCGGTCATGTATATGGATATGAGAAACGGCAATTATAGCTTTTCAAGTGCGGTAAGAGACAACGATCTGCACCGCGGTTCTTTTAACGAACTTACCAAAAAGACATTTGGTTTTGATTTTACGGACTGGTATGCGGAAGGAAACTGGGGAAATCTGTACATTCCTCATGTGATGCTTGACGAAGGCAGGGTGGTTTCTAATGTGTCCGTCAATCGGATCCGGTTTGACTTAGGCGGTAAGAAAAAGGATTACATACAGATTGGCACGGTGATGACAGATGAAAAGTACCGAGGCAAAGGGCTAAACGGTCAGATTATGGAGCGTGTGCTAAAAGAATATGAGGGCAAGGCTGACGGCATTTATTTATTTGCAAATGACAGCGTCTTAAATTATTATCCCAAGTTTGGTTTCCGGCCTTCTAAGGAATATGAATATTACATGGTTCTTGCCGATACGACAGGCGGTAACCGGGAAGCGTCCAGGCCTTATGTGGTTCAAAAGCTTACGATGACGAAAGGTGGTCAGAGTGAGCCGTTATATCAGGAAATCAGGAACTATATCATTGACCCGGAAAGCACAAATCAGAATGACGGTTTGTATATGAGTGAAAATCTGGGGCTGTATCGGTTTTGGATGGCGGCTGATTTTGGGGAATGGATTTACTATCTGCCGGAAACCGGAACATATGTTGCTGCCAACGTGGAAGGACAGGTTTTGCACATTGCTCAGATTTTTGGAAAAGTACAGATAGAGATTCCGCGCCTTGCAAGGTCATTTGGGGAAGAGGTGAAAGAAGTTGTACTTGGATATACCCCTGCCTGCAGGGAAATGTTCCAGGTGAGGGAACGCAGGGAGGAAGATGAAACCCTGTTTATTCTGGGAGAAGACTTGCGGCGCATAGAGAGAGATAAGATGATGTTTCCGATTTTATCCCATGCATAAGATCAAAATGAAGATTATATTTGAAATTATGATTGCGGCTCTGAATTAGTTGAGGTTTGTAAGGGTTTTGTAGTATAATGACTTAATATATTTATCTTGCGGTTCAAAGCGGCCGCCAGATGCGTTTGGATCAAGTTGGAAGCTTGAAAGAGAAGGAGAGCGGTATGAGAAAAGAAGCGTCATTGGAGCAGTGGAAAGAGTTGTACGAAGTGGCAACAAGGTTGAAAGAGAGAAAGCCCTGGGAAAAGTTTTGGGATATGGATTTGATCGGGATCAGGAATGGGGCGGCAGAGGATACTGTGTTTTTCAGCATATTGGGCCGGGGCGGCGAATGTTATGGGATAACGGCTTATCGAGGGTATGACGGATTGAACCGTTATCTGATGCTGGTGATGCAGGAGAGGATGAACCTTTCCGTGGATTTTGCAATGTATCATCAAAGAAATCTGACCTGTTACTGGGGAAACCGTGATGAACTGACGGACAAGCAGCGAAAAATGATCAAAGAACTGGGATATACTTACAGGGGGAAAAACCAGTGGCTTTATTTCATGTCCTATGAACCGGGATACTGGCCTTATAACCTTGACGAGGCGGAAGTCCTTCGGATGATCGGGTATTTGCGGGATTTGGAAACAGCGCTTACTCATTATGACCAGGCCGGCATGCAGGTGGACTTTGAGGGTGGAAATATGTTTCTTCTTACCTTTGATGAAGAGAAGGGAACCTGGGATTTTGGGGAAGAACCACTGCCTTTTGTGGAATATCAGGTTGGAAACCTGGTCATTACGGACGAAGAGCTTCTTTTGGATCTTTCAAAAGTACCTAAGTGTGATGCCGTGCTGGAGGCTGATATTTCTGCCCTGGGCGCATCCGTGACGGATAAGAAATATGACCGTCCGGCAAACCCGGCGCTTCCGCTTTTAGGGGATGCGCTGTCAAAGACAATCCTTAAATTTGAAATGCCGCAGCCGGAAGATGACTCTATGATGGTGCTTGCTGAGATGGTGATTGGGTTTATTTTCCAATACGGTTCGCCAAAAGAGATACGTGTGTCCAATGAGATTGTGGAGGCAGGGCTTGCGCAGATCTGTGAGGTGTGTAAGATCAAACTTCGCAGGGTAAAGAGACTGCCGGGCCTGGAGTCGTTTATACAGGGAATGGAACGGTTTCACATGTAGTAATTTAAGATCATAAACACATGATTTATTGAAATAAAGGATGGAAACGATGGAAATCGGGTACTTAAATGGGCAGGAGACAGTCCTGGGATGAAAGGGGCAGATGAATTAGGATGCTTTGTATTATGAGACACGGCAAAACCGATTGGAACGAGATCCATAAATTACAGGGAAGGACGGATATTCCGTTAAATGAAGAGGGCAGACAGATGGCAGCCGCCGCAGGGAAGGAATATCAGGATATCCATTTTGACATCTGTTTTTGCTCTCCGTTGATACGGGCGAAGGAAACCGCCCAGCTTGTGCTTAAGGGCAGGGACATCCCGGTCCTCTATGACGACAGACTAAAGGAGATGTCATTTGGGATTTACGAGGGGATTGAAAATTCCTTTCAGATCCCGGATTGCCCCATCAACGTTTTTTTTCAAAATCCGGAACGGTATACCGGGGTGGAAGGCGGGGAAAGCATGGAAGAGCTGTTTGCAAGGACCGGTTCTTTCCTTAAGGAAATGATAGACCCTGCGCTGAAGGAAAACAAGGATGTTCTGATCGTGGGGCATGGAGCCATGAACTCCAGCATTGTCTGTCAGGTAAAGAACATTCCTGTTGAGCGGTTCTGGGAAGCGGGGATTGAGAATTGCAGGCTCATGAGATTGTGCTAAAGGATCCATGCAATGCCCGCTTGCCGCAGAAAAGACAAAAGGGGGAATCCGGTACTTATGAGATATCGAAGCAGGCTTTTTGGGTGGAAGGATCCCTATGCCACAAAGGAAACGGAAGGGTTGTTTTTGGACGCAGTGCGGGAAAACTGCCGTTTCCAGTACCGGCATTGCGGGCCCTACCGGGATATTTTAGATTATTTCCATTTTTCACCGGAAGATTTAACAGAATATAAAGATTTAGAAAACCTTCCTTTTCTGCCTACCTGGGTGTTTAAGAATTATCCCCTTTTTTCCATGCCAAAGAAAAGGATGCTGATACAGGCTACTTCTTCCGGCACCAAAGGGAAGTTCAGCCGGGTAGGGTTTGAATTCAGCGGCCTGTGGAACGGCCTTCGGATGGTTCTTAAGGTGGGTAGATACCGGAATCTGTTTTCTCTGCGCCCCGCCCACTATATTGTACTGGGCTTTAAGCCTCATAAGGGGAATGAGACGGCAGTGACGAAGACGGCCTACGGGGCGACCTTGTTTACCCCTGCCCTTAGCCGGACCTTTGCGCTGAAAATGAAGGACGGGAAGTATGAGCCGGACCTTGAAGGTGTGATCAAGGCGGTGGAGAAGCATGGCAGGGGTTGCTTTCCGGTGCGCTTTATGGGGTTTCCTTCCTATTTATACTTTATGTTACAAAAGATGGAAGAACGAAAAATCAGTGTGAAGCTCCCTAAAGGGTCTAAGATCCTTCTGGGGGGCGGCTGGAAGCAGTTTTATATGGAGCAGGTGGACAAGCAGACCTTGTACCGGCTGGCAGAGAGGGTACTTGGGGTAGGGGAGACGGATATCATAGAGTTTTTCGGTGCGGTGGAACATCCCATCCTTTACTGTGACTGCCCCAGACATCATTTTCATGTTCCGGTATACAGCAGGGTAGTGATACGGGATGTGGATACCCTAAAGCCGGCAGGGATGGAGCAGGTGGGGCTTGTAAACCTGATCACGCCTATGACGCTTGCCACGCCCATCTTAAGTATTATGACGGATGATCTTGGGGTGCTGCATGAGGGGGAAAGCTGCGGATGCGGCAACACGTCGCCTTATCTTGAGATCATAGGGCGGATCGGTTTTCAGGATATCCGGACCTGTGCGGCAGGTGCAGCGGATCATCTTGCACAGGGAAACCATATATGAGGAAAAGAAAATGATACTTTATCAGGGGAAATTGTACGAGACAGCCTGTCAGGCCGGGCTTCTTTCCAGGCTGGAAGCGGATATCAATCAAACCCGCGGGGCTGGGCGGCTGGACATTTCCAAAGTCATTGATGCGGTGGAGGTGATCGGGCAAAGGCTGAAAGATGGCGTCTATCAGGATAAAATTGCCCGGCTTGGCGGAAATGGCATTGAGGAACAGATTCGGACGGTCATCGCCATGGCGGATAGAGAAAACCTGGAATACCGGCTTGCCGTAGAGCTTGGCGGGTTCAAAGAGGCTCTTTGTTCCGGACAGCCGGTCAGGCGCAGAGGGAAGAAGGAGCCGGGAACCGGTCCAAAGGAAGTGGATACTTATGTTTACCCGTTAGGAACGCTGTTCCATATTGCGGCGGGGAACCGGGAAGGGCTGCCGGTCTTAAGCGTGTTAGAAGGGCTGCTTACCGGAAACGTGAATATTTTAAAGCTGCCCCAGGCAGATCAGGGGCTGTCTGTCGAAATCCTGCAGGCGCTTTTGGAGATAGAGCCTTCTCTGGCGGAGTTTGTTTATGTGTTTGACACGCCGTCTGCCGATCTTGAGGCTATGTGTGCCATGGCGGGGGTGAGCGACGGCATCGTGGTCTGGGGCGGTGACCAGGCGGTTGCGGCGGTAAGGCGGTTTGCCCCGGCAGGCGTGAAATTGATCGAATGGGGGCATAAGCTTAGTTTTGCCTATCTTTCCGGGCTGGATGAGCTGGAAGATAAGGCAGTTGACCGGGAATTGCAGGCTTTGGCGGATCATATCATTTCTACCGGGCAGGTTCTTTGCAGTTCCTGCCAGGTGATCTACCTGGACCAGAAGGACTTAGGAGGGGCACAGAGGTTCTGCCAGAGGTTTTTGCCATATCTGGAGCAGGCGGCTTCCCGATTCCCGGAGCCCATGGGGACCCGGGCGGATCTTTCTCTGCGCCGTTACTGTGATACATTGCAAAAGATCATTGCAAAGGAAGAAATTACGGATTATCATATTTTTGCAGGGAGAGGCTGCGGCCTGAAGCTGTGTGGGGATAGGGAGCTGGAGCTTTCGGAACTGTTTGGAAACTGCCTGGTAAAGTGTCTTCCCAGGGATAAGATGATGGATGCGCTGCGCCGGAAAAAGGGATATTTACAGACTGCGGGGCTTTTGTGCCCGGAACGGGAAAGAGAAGAACTGACAGGGCGTCTGGCAGGCTGCGGGGTGGTGCGGGTCACTTCTTTGGGAAAAATGTCGGATCCCTTTTTGGGGGAGGCTCATGACGGTGAATATCCGCTCAGGCGGTATGTGAGAGTGGTGGATGTGGAAGGAAAAAGATAGAAAAATTTGGATTCATATAGGAAGGAGAATATGATGAAGGAACTTGAAAGGGAAAAACAAGCGGTGGTAAAAGGAGAAAAGTACCGTTTTACGGTATTGACCAAAGCCCTTATTCGGATGGAGTACAGTGACAAGGGCATATTTGTGGATCAGCCTACCCAGACGGTGGTAAACCGGGATTTCCCGGTGCCGGAATTTAGTGTAAAAGAGACAGAAGATATGCTGGAGATCATCACCTCCTGTCTGCGGGTTCGGTACGATAAAAAGAAATTTTCTCCTACCGGGCTTAGCATACGGGTGACAGGACAGCCCGGCGCAGGGTCTGCGGTTTGGAATTATGGAGATAAGCCCGTGGATTTAGGGGGAACGGCAAGGACGCTGGATGAAGCTGACGGAAGTATCCCGTTGGAGAGCGGCATCTTATCCGCTCATGGGTGGTCGCTTTTGGACGACAGTTCTTCCCTTCTTCTTAACGAAAAGGGCTGGATCCAAAAGCGGGAGGATAAAGAAGGAACAGATCTTTATTTCTTTGGTTATGGGAGAGATTACTTAAACAATTTAAAGGATTATCATGTGCTGACCGGGAAGGTACCTCTTTTGCCGCGGTTTGCCTTTGGTAACTGGTGGAGCCGCTATTATAAATATACGGAGAAATCTTATCTGGAGCTGATGGATCGTTTTAAAAAGGAGGATATCCCTTTTTCGGTGGCGGTGATCGACATGGACTGGCATCTTGTGGATATCGACCCGAAATACGGAACCGGCTGGACAGGTTATACTTGGAACAGGGAATTTTTTCCGGATCCTGAAGGGTTTATGGAAAACCTCCATGGTCGGGGGATGAAGGTCACTTTGAACGTCCATCCGGCAGACGGGATCAGAGCGTTTGAGGAGTGTTATCCGGCTTTTGCGGAATATATGGGAGTGGATGAGAAAGCGGAAGAACCGGTCCTGTTTCAGATAGGGAACCCGGATTTTATGAAAGGATATTTTGAACTGATCCATCATCCCTTAGAGAAGCAGGGGGTTGACTTCTGGTGGATTGACTGGCAGCAGGGGAGCAATTCCGGCGTGGAAGGGCTGGATCCTTTGTGGATGTTAAATCATTACCATTACCTGGATAACTGCAAAAACGGAAACAGAGGGATGATTTTTTCCCGATATGCGGGATCGGGCAGCCACAGGTATCCGATAGGCTTTTCCGGGGATACCGTCATCAGCTGGGAGAGCCTTGATTTCCAGCCTTTCTTTACGGCCAACGCTTCCAACATCGGCTATGGCTGGTGGAGCCATGACATCGGCGGACATATGATGGGGATCAAGGATGATGAAATGGCGGTAAGATGGCTCCAGTTCGGCGTCTTTTCACCAATTCTGCGTCTTCATAGTACTTGCAGTGAATTTAACGGAAAAGAACCCTGGCGGTATAACAGGATGGCAGAGCAGGTGATGAAGGATTTCCTGCGGCTCCGCCATAAGCTGATTCCGTACCTGTATTCCATGAACGTGCGGGCAAGCGTGGAAGATATCCCGCTGGTACAGCCCATGTATTATCACAACCCGCTGGAGGGAGAGGCATACCAGGTTCCCAACCAGTATTACTTTGGGTCACAGATGGTAGTCTGCCCCATCACCACACCCGTAAATAAAGGGTCGGGGATGGCGGTATTCCATGCATGGCTCCCGGAAGGGAAATGGGTGGATCTTTTTACCGGCCTTATTTACGAAGGGGGCCGCAGGGTCGATCTGTACAGGGAGATTGACAAGATCCCGGTGCTGGTAAAGAGCGGCGGCATCATCCCCATGGATGGCAGGCATTCAGGAAACGAGATCGACAATCCGGAATATCTGGAAATTTATGTCTGCCCGGGCAGCGACGGTGAGTTTACGCTGTGGGAAGACGACGGCAGGGAAAGTGGTTTCTGCCGGGAAAGCTGGGCCAGGACCGGGATGTGCTATTCCTGGGGGGAAAGTGCAAAGCTTACGCTGAAAGCGCCGGCAGGCAATCTTACGGTACTGCCTGATCGGAGGAAATACCGCCTTCATGTCCTTGGAGCTTCAAAAGAGATTACAGTGAAAGTCTATGTGGACGGAACCCAGGCTGCCGGGGTATGCTGTACCTATGATGAGGAAACCGGCATTGCCACGGCAGAGATTCCCTACATTGAGACGGGCCGGTGTGCGGAAGTGCTGATGGAACACTGCAAGTTCCATGATAACAGAATGGCCGGCCGGATCTTTGACTACCTGAACCGTGCGGAGATTACTTTTGGGTTAAAAGATCAGATCTACCATGTGGTACGGCAGCTGGAGGAAGGAAAGAGCCTGGTCCATGTGTTAGGCCGGCTGGAACAGATGGACGTTCCCAGGGAAGTGACAGGGCCGGTGTTTGAGATTTTGACCGCCTTGTAAAAAATGAAAAATACTCTTGCCATACCGAAAGCTTTATGATAGAATATCTTTCGTTGGCAGACAAGTGTCCGTGGTGAAAGAACACACACGGACATTTGTGCGCTGTAATATTGGACTGGAAGCTGGGTGCAGAAAATGGGAAGCAAATATTATGTGGTAAAAGAACAGGCAGTTCCGGAGGTGCTCCTTAAAGTGGTGGAAGCCAAAAAGCTGCTTGACAAGGGGCGCGTGAGCACCATCAATGAGGCAGCCGACCGGGTAGGGATCAGCCGCAGTTCTTTTTATAAGTATAAGGATGATATTTTTCAGTTTCATGACAATGCCCAGGGAACCACCATCACTTTGACATTTCAGATGGAGGATGAACCGGGACTGTTGTCAGACGTGTTGAAGACAGTGGCGGAATTTGGGGCAAATATTCTGACCATCCACCAGAGCATACCCATTAACGGGGTGGCGTCCTTAAGTTTAAGCGTCCAGGTACTGCCAACAACAGGAGACGTGTCGGAAATGCTGGCGGCCATGGAAGGGCAAAAGGGCGTCAGGAGCGTTAAGATACTGGCAAAAGAATAAAAACGGAGGGAATCATATGATACAGACAGCGGTTTTAGGGTATGGCACAGTGGGAAGCGGTGTTGTGGAGGTAATTGAAAAGAATAAGCAGGAGATCAACAAGAAATCCGGCGAAGCGCTCAATATTAAGTATATTTTGGATCTTCGGGATTTTCCGGGAGATCCCTATGAAGATAAAGTGGTACATGATGTGGAGTTGATTTTAAACGATCCTGAGGTTAAAATCATTTGTGAGACCATGGGCGGGATAAAGCCGGCTTATGATTTTACGAAAAGGGCGCTTTGTTTAGGGAAAAGCGTATGTACCTCCAACAAGGAGCTGGTAGCCTTACACGGGCCGGAACTGATCCAGATCGCTCATGAGCATCAGTGCAATTACCTGTTTGAGGCAAGCGTAGGCGGCGGCATCCCTATCATCCGTCCGCTTAATTATTCCTTGACGGCGGAAAAGATTGATGCCATCACGGGTATTTTAAACGGTACGACCAACTATATATTAACTAAGATGGAGCGGGAAGGGGCGGACTTTTCGGAAGTTCTTAAGGAAGCTCAGGAAAAGGGTTATGCGGAACGGAACCCGGAAGCGGATGTGGAAGGGCATGACGCCTGCCGGAAGATCGCCATCTTATCTTCCCTGATGTGCTGTCGGAACGTGAAATATGAGGACATCTATACGGAAGGGATCACCAAGATCACTCCGGAGGATTTTGTTTATGCAAGATCTATGGGAAAAACCATCAAGCTTCTTGCCCAGAGCAAGGAAGTGGATGGGAAGATGTATGCTATGGTCGCTCCGTTCCTGATCAGCCTTGCCCATCCCCTTTCCATGGTAAACGGGGTGTTTAACGCAGTCTGGGTGCACGGCAACATGTTAGGGGATTCCATGTATTACGGCAGGGGGGCAGGGAAACTGCCCACGGCAAGCGCCGTGGTGTCCGACGTGGTGGACTGTGCAAGACATATCGGCAAGGTGATCATGTGCTTTTGGGATCATGAGGATGTGGAGCTTACCGGAATAGAGCAGGCAAGCCGAAGGTTTTTTGTCCGTGTTCCGCTGGAAAAGGAAAAAGAAGCGATGCATATCTTTGAACGGGCAAGCGCGGTGGAAGCGGATGTGCCCGGAGAGTTTGCTTTTGTGACGGATAGGATGACGGAAAAAGAATTTAATGAAAAAGCGCAGCAAACAGGAATCATCAGCCGCATCAGGATCGAGGAGCAGGAATAAAATGAAAAAGAAGAAATATGTGGTGGTGCTAGGGGATGGAATGGCGGATGAACCCATAGAATCGCTTTTCGGGAAAACGCCTTTGGAATATGCCGATACCCCTGCGCTTGACAGGTTAAGCCCTCTTTCAGAGATTGGGATGGCGTATACCATCCCGAAAGGGATGAAGCCGGGATCCGATACTGCCAATCTTTCCGTTTTGGGATATGATCCGGCAAGGTATTATTCCGGACGTTCCCCGTTGGAAGCTTTGAGTATCGGCGTCCCCATGAAAGACACGGACGTGGCAATCCGGTGTAATATCGTGACCATTTCTGAGGAGGATGTGCCCTTTGAGAAAAAAAGGATTCTTGACCACAGCTCAGGGGAAATATCCACCGAGGAATGCGCTGTGCTTTTGGATGCGGTAAAAAAAGAGCTTCAAAATGAAACCTACCGGTTTTATACAGGAACCAGCTACCGGCACTGCCTGATCTGGGATCAAGGCAGCGTGGTGGAGTTAACGCCTCCCCATGACGTGCTTGGACAGGTGATAGGAACGTACCTGCCGGCCCAGAAGGATCTGCTTTATATGATGAAAAAAAGTTATGAGATCTTAGTGGAACATCCTGTCAATATAGAACGGAAAAAAAGAGGCTTGAACCCGGCTAACTGCTGCTGGTTCTGGGGGGCAGGAACCAAGCCGGCGCTTTCTTCTTTTCAGGAAAAATACGGCTTAAAGGGGATGATGATTTCGGCGGTGGATCTGCTGAAAGGGATCGCCACAGGCGCCGGGATGGGCGTGGCTTGCGTGGAAGGTGCCAACGGCGGTTTACATACCAATTACGAGGGTAAGGTCCAGGCAGCCTTAAACGCCCTTGAGGGTGGTTACGATTTTGCATATATCCATGTGGAGGCGCCGGACGAGATGGGACATCAGGGAAGCGTGGAAAAGAAGGTCCAGGCCATCGAATATCTGGACCAGCGCGTGATAGGCCCCCTGACCAGGGCGTTAGATGAGGAAGGAACCGCCTATAGGCTCCTTGTGATGCCGGATCATCCCACTCCGGTCCGGGTACGGACCCATACGGCGGATGGCGTGCCTTATCTTCTTTATGACAGCGAAAGCCACAAAGACGAGAGCTGGCATTACAATGAAAAGGAAGCAGCAAAAAGCGGAAATGAAATTACGCTGGGGCATACCATCATGGATAGGCTTACAAAAAACAGTAAAAATGAGGAGAAGATTTTAAAATGAAAAAAGTTGTTAAATTCGGGGGAAGCTCCCTTGCCAGTGCCGAGCAGTTCAGGAAGGCAGCGGATATCATCCATGCGGACAAGGAAAGAAGATACGTAGTGCCTTCCGCCCCCGGCAAGCGGTTCCCGGCGGATACCAAAGTTACGGATATGCTTTATAGCTGTTATCATCTGGCGGAGGAAGGTCAGGACTATGCCGGAGAATTAAAGGAAATAGAAGCAAGGTATCAGGAGATCATCGACGGGCTGGGCCTTTCCCTTTCCCTGAAAGAGGAATTTGAGACGATCCACAAGCAGTTTCAGGAAAAAGCCGGTGAAAACTATGCCGCATCCAGAGGGGAATACTTAAACAGCATTATTATGGCGGCGTTTCTGGGCTATGAGTTCATCGATGCGGCGCAGGTGATCCGATTTGATGAAAATGGTGATTTTGATCCGGAAGTGACCAACCAGATTTTAGGGGAAAGGTTAAAAGGCATGGAACATGCCGTTATCCCGGGATTTTATGGAGCGTTTGCGGATGGCAGGGTGAAGACTTTTTCAAGGGGCGGGTCCGATATCACCGGATCTATCGTAGCCAGAGCGGTGAGAGCCGATGTGTACGAAAATTGGACGGACGTATCCGGTTTTTTGGTTGCCGATCCCAGGATCATTGAAAATCCGGAAGCCATCGAGACCATTACCTATAAAGAACTGCGGGAGCTTTCTTACATGGGGGCTGGGGTGTTCCATGAAGATGCCATCTTCCCGGTAAGGCGGGAGGGGATCCCCATCAATATCCGCAACACTAACAAGCCGGAAAACGCAGGTACCTGGATCGTGGAGAGCACCTGTCAGAAATCCCGTTATGTGATCACGGGGATTGCAGGGAAAAAGGGATTCTGCTCCGTTAACATTGAAAAAGCAATGATGAACTCGGAGATCGGGTTTGGCAGAAAAGTGCTGCAGGCTTTTGAGGATTACGGGATATCTTTTGAACATGTTCCGTCGGGCATCGACACCATGACGATATTTGTCCATCAGGATGAGTTTATCGACAAAGAACAAAAGGTGGTCTCTGCCATCCATAGGCTTGCGGATCCGGACAGCATTGATATTGAAGCGGATCTTGCGCTGGTTGCGGTGGTGGGCCGTGGGATGAAGTCGACAAGAGGAACCGCCGGCAGGATCTTTTCCGCACTGGCACATGCCAACGTGAACGTAAAGATGATCGACCAGGGTTCCAGCGAGCTGAACATCATCATCGGTGTGGCAAATGATGATTTTGAGACTGCTATCAAGGCGGTTTATGATATTTTTGTGGTATCACAGCTATAATTGTAGGGATGGCATTGTCAGGTCTGTCATGATTGCAGAGCTATCTGTTTTCTGCCATATGTCTTCTGCTTCCGGATGCAACGAACAGGATCCCGGCTGCGGCAGCCCAGAGCAGGAAGGATTGGAGCATCCCGGCATAGCGGTATCTTTCCCCGGTCCATATGGTGTAGATATCGTTGGTGATATAGGTGGTGGGCAGAAGCTTTGCGATGGCCTGTACCCCGGTGGGCATGGAGTCGTAGCTTAGCCCCATCATACCGGAAAAGAGCATGATGGCGAAATAAAATATCATGACAAGGCAGTAGGTCGGCCCGAATTTTTTGAGAAAGGTTGCAATCCCGTGGGCAATGCACAGAAAGATTACGGTAAGCGCCAGCATACAGGCGGTATAAATTGTGATGCCGGATAGAGCCGGGGCTTTGATCGTAAGAAAAAGGCAGCCGTAAATAAAATAAAGAATGAAAACGGCAAGGATAAAGATAAGCTCGGCAGCAATCCGGTTGTGCAGCGTTGTCCTGGAGCTGATTCCGAACAGCTCTAATCGTTCCGGAATCCCCTTTTCCATCTCCTGGGCTCTGGTTGCGGCATACCCCATCAGGGCAATGGCCAGGGGGATGATCGTTCCCATGCCGAGAAAAACGGAAGTGGAAATGACAGCTATGGTTTCCGGGTCCGCAGCTTCGGCGCAGGCGGCCCGGATGACGATATAGGACATCAGAATAGGCATGGCGATGCCGAAAAGATGCACATAGGGGTTCCCGGTAATGTTCCTTAATTCAAACAGTATCATATTACGTTTATTTTTCATTATTCTCCTCGCTTTCCCGCTTTTTTGCGTTGATGTAAAGAATTTCAATATCCTGATTACTCCGTTTGTAGTTTATGTTGCGGGAAAGCAAAAGACCCGCCAGTTCTTTTTCCACGTCCTCATTGTCGCAGGATAAAGCGATCAGGTGGGCTGGTGATGCCAGGCGCCTATAGCCTGCGGTCAATTCTTCATGCTCAGCGCAGCGGTCGAGGATGATCACAGCCCTTCCGCAGTATTTGTGGAACAGCTCTTTTGTCCGCCCGTAATCTACTACTTTTCCCTTATCCAAAATTAAAAGCTTATCCGCAAGCTGCTCCAATTCATCATAATAATGGGAAACGATGCACAGCCCGGCGCTTTTATCCCGATACCAGCCTGCCAGCTTTTCTACCAGCTTTTGGCGTGTTTCAAAGTCCAGACCGGAAGTGACTTCGTCATAAAAGGTTAAGGGAGCGTCCTGCATCATCACCAGGATGATGGTAAAACGCTGTTTTTGGCCGCCGGAAAGCCTGGAATATTTTTGGTGTTAGTCAGAAAATGGGGTGATGGATTTTTAAAGTCCGGATTATAGGACA
>OFGG01000790.1_pt1 | contig 24310 bp, 20 predicted proteins | sample 1521701 | NCBI WGS metagenome assembly OFGG01 (sample SAMEA3504081, study PRJEB24116) | mouse gut metagenome | biome: mouse gut; feature: mouse-associated habitat; material: faeces | place: Denmark | collected 2011
GGTCCACATTATAATATCCATTCTCCGTAGTAACATTGTAGGTAATATCCACTGCAGGCGCCGTCTTATCCACAACAAAATCCGAAGAGGCCACGCCGCCGGAATGATTGCCTGCTTTGTCTGTACACCGGGCCGTCAGACTGTAATGGCCTTCCGTGCTGCAGGAGATGGAATAGCTATAGGTATCGCCGTGCCGACTCCAGCCTGAAGGATTGTATTCCGTGCCGAATTCCCGATTGTCGGCGGCATCCATGGCATGGAATACAATCTCCACCAAATTGGGATCAAAATTTGCTTCCGTGACACTGATCACGGCTGTCACATCGCCCTTGACACAATTCCCTCCGTATACCTGATCCGAAATATTCTGTCCATTGCAGTAATAGGCAATATCCAGTACCGGCGTCGTGGTATCCAGCACCAGAATCGGACTCTTGTAGATTCCGTCCGTCACAAAGCGGTCATCCTCCCCCTGGAAAATCATGGCGTTGCCGGAACGGTCCGCATAGGTCAGAGTAAACTGATATTTCCCTTCTCCGTCATTCAATGCAAAATCACTTCTGTAGCGATAACCGCCCATATCCCGAAATCCGCCCATGGTAATGGTTCTGGTCGCTTCCTCCGCTTTCAGATTACTTAGCACTTCCTCCGGGTAAAAATTGTTTTCCGCAATGGATACTGCCAGTTCCACCTCTCTGGTATTATAATAGATGGTATTGGCATCCCTGGTATAGCCACTGCTGCCCCCAGGAATAACATGAGACAGTATCGGTGCTTTGTCGTCCAGAATATAATCCACCGTCAGTCCGTTTGCATCCCCATACTCCCGGATCAGGGTGGTATTTCCGGCAGCATCCGTAACCTCCACGGACTCTATGGAAAAGATCTTCAGTCCATTTTTCACACTGAAACGAATACTTATTTCATCCATGGGAACCGCCTTGCCTTCTACCATGACCATGGAAGAAGCCTTGATCCCGTTCTCTGTATTTCCGTTTTCATAGGTGAACACACCCATGCTCTCCTTAGGCGCGGCCAGGGAACGGTCCGTGTAACGATAGACTACCCGGACCCGCTTAACACCCGACGCTGCCTGGGCGACTGCGTCATCCGCCGCGAAATCCGCAACATATACAAACAGATCCATTAGGCTGTTATTAAACAGCTTGCCGGACAATTTCCCAAGCCTGTAATGTTCCTCCGGCGGCTGGACCTTCTGGTCCAGATCATTGTAGAAAGCATCCTGATCCCCTCTATATCTCACATAGGCTATGGGACTGGGCGCCGTGTTATCCACCAGCATATGGACCGTGTGCTGCCCATCTCCCCTGGTAGACAGCTGGTTATGCCATTGATCTTCGATCTCAAAGTAATAATAAAGACTCTGGTCCGGCGCAGACACAAACCGATCCTCCCGGGTAACCACATGGTAATGATAGTACCCCTCCTCATCCCGGCCGGAAATTTTTTTACAGTCTTCCGTCAAATCCCAAATGATCTCTGTTCCGTCCTCCAACACAGATATCATACGAATACTTTCCATGTCGGAATAATCCTTTAAGTGAAACGAATACTGCAGAGGATTCTCCTGCTCTCTGTACCAAGTCTCCCTCTGGGGCAGACAGACCAAGTCGCTTATCACCGGGGGAGCCTGATCGATCACAACCCGGAGAGACTGATTTCCGCCCAATCCATAACTCTCCCTGTTGCCGGATTTGTCCGTAATCTCAAAAAAGAGAGGCCTATAATTGTATTCACTAGTATCAATTAGAAACACAAAACGCTTGTCTCCGCACTGTTGATCAATCTGCTTCCTTTCCCCATTTTCCAGATAGTACAGGCCAACGGACGCAAGATTCTCCTCTTCAATGTCCACTGTCAGTCCGATACTTCTACTATCCACCAACACCTGTGGACCTGCTAATTCCGCTGTCTGCCCGGCCACCGTCCAGAATATTTTTTCCACCGTCGGCGGCGTGTGATCCAGAATTGCCGTCAGTTTGGCCGTAGGCGCTTCCGGAGTATTGCCAAGTTCGTCCTCCAGATACAGCTGCAGATCTCTGTAAGTTGTATTCTCCCTGTCCAGCCGATAGGTAAAGCTATACCCGGTATAGGCTCCGTTCTCCCGCTTCTGTTCCCCCGAAAGTGTGGTTTCCCTGCCGCTTTCATCCGTATAGCGCAGCACCGCCGCTCCCATCTCATTTTCCTCGGTGACATGATAGACCAGTGTGATGCCTGTCTTTGCGGCTATGAATGCCTCCCCGGCAGGATCCAGTTCTCGGACAACTCCCGGTTCCTCCTCTTTCTCCCAGGTAATCCTGTTTACCCGGGGAGCCGTGTGATCCAGAAGATATGCGGCGCTTCCCCAGGCAGTCTTATTGCCTGCCATGTCCTCTACGAGAAGACCTACTTCCGTATAATGCGCGTCCGGTACGGCCCCTTTCCACTCATATACATATTCCTTTCCCGGCCCCTTTTGTTCCGACGCCAGCCCTAATTCCTCCTCAGAAATTTCCCCGTTTTTATCTTTATAAACAATCCGTACACTGCTTATGCCATGATCCTCCGATATGGTAAAGCGCATGGAAATTCCCTCTCTGTCCTTCAGCGCCGTCCCTTCTGTCCAATCCGTATATTTTGTGTCACCGCTTCTCTTATAACTGACGCCTGTGACTATGGGGGCCGTGTTGTCTACCAGAAAACGGATTGTACAATTCTCCCGATTCCCGTCCCCTGCGCCGTCCATATACAGCCCCGCCGCTGACAGAAGAAACCGGGAGTACCACCGGCTCTTTTCCCAGATCATCGCAGACCCGGTCAGCACCTAATACAAGTTCGTACTTGTCAAAGGGATCTTCCGGCGTCCTTTCACGTCCCGGGATCAAAATCTTTCCCACATTGTAATAGACTCCCTGTTCTATCCCTTCAATAATGTTCCCGTTTCTATCCCATATTTGCAGATCGCGTCCATACTCCGTATAGCCCCGATATACAAAAACCGTCGTGTCATCCAGCAGGGCATCCCCGACTGCCTCCACACCGCACAACTCGGACCTGACCTGAAAAGGCGCTTCTGATGCCCGGACGGCCTGGGGATTCACCGGCTGTCCATATTGGTTGGTATAATGGAAACGCGGCTGCGCATCCGGGTATACCTCCCACAAGGGCTCCTTTTCTTTTCCTCCAACATCGATTTTGATTTCGGCATTCAGCGTATGCTTCCTGGTCAGAACCACTTTTGCCCCTTCATTTCCGCTTACGGTAGCCATGGATTCAAAATAAGCCGCATCTCCGTTATAACGGATTTCCACCTGCGGCACATCCGCGATAATATACATATCACTCCCCGACACGGTAGCGGCTCCCCGGGTATCGACGATTTCACCGTGTTGTCCGATCTGAAATATCTTTCCGCCGATCATAATATCGTTTCCTGACACCGACTTTTCAAATATCTGCTGGTAATCGTCCTGCCCCCGGTTATCTCCTTCCACACTGATCAGATTTAGAAAAATCTTATACACAGGACTCTGCTGGCTGTTTTCTGTATGATTTTCCGTCTCCGCCCATGCAAAATTCTGAAAAACTCCCGTAAAAATAAGGGCTGCACAGAGAATCACTGCCAGCCTTCGCCCCGTCTCCTTGTTCCATAGCCTCTTCATTTGTTTCTCCTTATCCAATCCTTTCTTCTGTGTGCAACATCATGATATCACAAAGTATCTCCCATTTTCCCGGCGTTTTCTCTGTCTGCGCAGCATCAAGGGTTTCTGTGGGGTCCAGCCGGGTGGTTGTCTCCACAACAGGAACATAAGACTTTTCCAACTGCGTGGTGGCATTCTCCTCCTGTCGGGAGGCTGCGGCAGCATTTGTCTCCTCGATCTCCCGGATGGACTGACGGGCCGAAATCCCCAGCTTAAAGGCAATAACATTGGCGATGCGAAACCGCCAGAACAGAAAAATCGTAAGCAGCAGACACATGCATCCCAGAGCCAGACATACCCCGGACACAGACTGGAAAAGCAGCACCTGCTGTTCTATCTCCGCCGTTGAAGTCAATATCCCGCTACTCATTCTCCTGCTCCTCCTCATATGTAATCTCAACCATATACCTGGCCCTGTCTATCATTTCCAGCAATTCAGCTTTCAGATCATTAACCCGCTGGGTACCGTCGGAAAATTCGTTTCCGCCTATTCTCCGGGACATATTGTCCAACTGGGCTGTCATGGATGCCCGGTCTACTCCTGCTGCCTTGAATTTCTCCACATAGGAGATAATCTGATAAGCCAGTTCCTTATACATGGTCAGGGCCGTTGTAGTGTTATCCAGCTGCGCCAGATCACCGGAGGACAGCTCCGTCAGATCCGTCCAATATTCCAGATAACCGATCTGGGCGTCTCCCGCCTTATTTTCCCTGCCTATCCGGGAATAATAAGCAGCAATCTTCCCCAGACGTCTGGCTCTCTCCACCTTCGCGTCCTCCAGAACCACGGAATTCGCCGCGATATCCAGCCACTTTGTGGCCTGGGATTTGCTGCCCTTCTCTTCGTAATAATAGTAATAGGCCAGCCCCAGGGCATAGGCAAATTCGTCATAGGCGGCCTGATTGGTCTTAAAAACAGCCTCGTTGGTTCTCCGTCCGTCATTCCCCATCAGAATCCCCCGCAGAATCTCATCCTCCCGGGCACTCAGAATTCCATCTTCCAGCAGCACATCCTCCAACAGATAAATATAAGCGTCTGCCTGAGAAGGATTTAGTTCCACAGCCGACCGACATTTGTCAATCTTGTCCTCAAAGCTCACACTTCCCCGGGCGTCCTGCAGATACACATTGTAATTGTCCGCCTGGGTCTGGTCCGCCAGAACACGAAAGCCTGTTCCTAGGGAAAAGAAGGTCAGGGACAATACTGCCGCGGCAACAAATATTCCCAGCTTTCGGTTCTGTTTTATCCTGTATTCCTTGTCCAACTCATAATAGTGCTCCAGTGCGTACATCAGTTCCGCGCAGGATTGGTATCTTTCCTCCGGATTATCCCGGGTGCACTTGAGCAGAATCTCCTCCAAACCGGTGGACAGTGCCCCATTGTAATGTCGGATGGGATATCGGGCATAGGGTGGTTTACAGGGATCCTGTCCTGTTATCAGATGATGAAGAGTTGCTCCCAGACAATAAATGTCCGTTCTAGCATCGGTCTGTCCTCTGCCCCCGAACTGTTCCGGGGCGGCGTAGCCGATGGTCCCCAGACAGGTGGTATCCGCCAGGTTCTGCTCCTTGTATTCCCGGGCAATTCCAAAATCAATCAGCACCAGATTGCCGTCCGGCTTCAGCATCACATTGGAGGGTTTCATATCCCGATAGATAATCGCCGGGGTTTGCGAGTGGAGATATCCCAACACATTGCACAACTGTTTTGCCCATTTAATCACACTTTCCTGGGGCTGTGCTCCATACTCCTGTATGGCATCCGACAGAGGCTTGCCTTCAATATAGTCCATGACAATGATGAATGTATCCTCATCCTCTATTACATCCACTATGCTGGGGAGATTATTATGCCTGAGTTTTTTCAACATATTGGTCTCCACCGTCAGCCCCTGCTTTACCTCCTCAAAATCCAGCTTTCCATCCTTGCGCACTTCCTTGATGGCCCAGGTTTTGTTTGCCTTTTCATTGATGGCCATGTACACAACGCTCATTCCTCCATGGCCTATCACGTTCAGTATTTTATATTTGCCGTCAACCAGCGATCCGATTTCCAACATGCTGACATCCTCCGGTCAATATGTTCTGATGGTAATTACCGAGATGTTGTCCCGCTCCTGACGCTGTTTGTTCAATTCAATCAGCGCCATTTCATTTTGCTTCATGCTCTCCGCGCTGACCATCCGGGATGGCTGAAGATACGCATAGATTTCCTCCGGCGACACCTCATGGCGAAAGCCGTCGCTGCACAGCATGTAGACCATATTCTGTCCGGGAGTACCGAAAAAGAAGTCCGGACAGACCTCCTCCGAGGCTCCCACGCACTGCAGAAGCACACTGCGTCTCGGATCCTTCTCCGCTTCCTGCCATGTCAGCTTTCCCTGCTGCACCTCCATGGCCACCACCGTCTGATCTTGGGTCAGCAGCCGCGCCGAAGCCCCCAGTTCATAGACACGGCTGTCCCCCACATTGACAATATAATATCGCTTTTTCGTCACCAGCAAAACTGCCGCCGTGGTTCCCAGATTCACTCCGCATCCGGCTCCGTAATTTCTTAGCTTTCGGTTCTGCCCGGTGATGATATTAGTCCACTCCCGCCGGATCTCCGCATCCGTAATCCCTCTGGCGCACAAGCCGGGAAGGAACTCCACCCCCCATTGGTGGAAAGCCTCCACCACACTGGCGCTGGCCACTTCCCCCCTGTCCAGCCCTCCCATGCCGTCGCAAAGCACAGCAAAGACCATCTGCTCTCCGGCATAGGAAAGAATCATCACATTCAGACTGTCCTGATTGGTACTCTTCACCCTGCCGATATCCGTACTTGCAGAGACAATATATTTCATTTCCGCTTTTCCTCTTCCTGCATATCCCAGACCGCCCCGGGGTATTGTGTTAATAGGCTCTGAATTCAAACTCTTCATCGGCCAGCCTAACCCGCATGCCATGGGTGGTCTCACACTCCCGGTTGCTCTCTATCTGGCGGTTGTCCACAAAAGTATGGTTGGTAGAATTGGTATCTATCACATAATATCTGCCGTCTCGCTGTACAAAATTGGCATGACTGCGGCTGACAGCGGAATTGTCGCTGATAAAATAGTCCACATAACTCTTTTCCTTCCCCACTCGGAAAACCGGCTTTGTCAGCGGAATATGCTCATCAGTCCTGATTCGGATCAGGTATGGCTGTACCATTGGTGCCGGGTTTGCCCCCAGTACGGTGGTCTCTCCCATCGCTGCTCCCCCACCCAGTACGGTGGTTTCCCCGAAATGGGCCTGCATCGGCTGACTGTTCTGCGTAGGAATGGTGGTCTGGGGCATAACGGCCTGAGCCTGCGACACTGCCGGCGGAGTCTGGGCAAACACTGGGGGCCGGGCTGAGTCTGAGGAACCGCCCGGGGAATTGTCTGCTGTGCCCCTGGTATGGCCACATTGGCCATGGGCTTTGCCTTCTTTCCGGATTTGCTTCCAAACAAACTGAATCCTTTTTTCTCTTTTCCCTGGGGTGTTGCTGGGGATGGCTGTGGCCTTGGAGGTACCGGCGCAGAAGGTCCGCCCGGCATGGCGCCCTGATTCATGGCGGTATTCTGCATCGGTACTGCGCCACGGTTCACAGCCACGTTCTGCATTGGTACACCGCTCCGGTTCGCAACCGCGTTCTGCATCGGTACACCACCCTGGTTCACAGCCGCATTCTGCATCGGTACACCGCCCTGGTTCACGACCGCGTTCTGCGTGGATACAGCACTCTGGGAAGGGGATGCTCCCTGGGGGATAGCGGCATTCTGTGCAGAGACAGTGCTCTGGGCGTAGACGATGTTCTGATCGGATATATTATTTTGCATTGGTTCAACAAACTGCGTGGGAGCCTGCCGCTCTGCGGAAACCGCTGTCTCCTCTGGCTTTTGTCCGGGATTCTCCGCACCTGCCTCCAACCCTTCCAGCAATGTCTGGAAATCCTCCAACAGAAAACCTGCCGGATTGTTCAGCCTGTTAATAATCTTCCCCACATAGTCGGTGTTCTCCGCAGCATCAAACTGAGCGGAAAACATAATGCTTCTAAACAGCATTCCCACATCCGGCATGTCTTGTACCAGACGCATCACAGGCACACAGATCATGGATACTTCCAGAGTACTGACATTGACAAATATCTTTTCCGCATCATAGAGAAAACTGCTTCTGTCCAGCATATAATCGTCCGCATTCCTCAGGGCGTTACAGATACCCAGAAACACGCCTGCCAGTCTGCGGCGATTGACGGCTCCCTCCAGCAGCTGTTTTAAGGACACCTTGGCCGTAATATTGAATTTTACATATCTGGTGGTATCCAGTTGAGTGTATAGCGCATGAGCCACTCCAGGAATCGTATTGTTGGTGATCATTCCCAGCGTCATGGTATCCACCTCTGCCTCCGACGGCAGTTCCGCCACCAGATAGATGCTGCTCCCCTGATTTTCAAACCGATAGTTCATGTCGTACCTCCCGTTTTCGTTCCGTATATTTGCGTGCGCTTTCTCTTATATATATGGCAAAAGTTTTATGTATCTCCAGGTATCATTCTCCCTGACTGCCGTCACACCGTTGCTGGAAAATGGTAGACAGTCCTCAAACTGATATTCCATTCTAATCACATTGCCAGTGTTAATATACCCCCACAAGCCTCCCCGGCAAACTGCGCCCAGACCCATGTTAAAGGATTTCGCTGCCTCGTACTGGGGTTCAATCACCATGTTGCCCTGAGCATCCACAAATCCCCACAGCCCGTTCACGCACACCGCCGCCGGATCACTTCCGACAAAGGGACAGGCATTGTCAAAGCCCGTCTCTGTGATACGAAGGCCCTCCTCATTAACCATGTAATATTTTCCGTCTTTTTGTACAAAAATTACGCCATTGTTAATGCAGGTATTAAATTCATCCCGAAGCACATCATCAAACAGATAATCCGTAATCATCTCCATATCCGCATTGATCAGGGCCCATTTTCCGTCCTTCTTTACCGCCGCCACTCTGTTCTTAAAATTCGTGGCGTCCTCAAAGCGAATCTCCTGGGGTACAGTCAGGCTGCTGGTCATATAGTCATATCTTCCCTCCAGGGAAAACAGAATCCATCCATTGCTCACAAAACTGAGATAATCTACAGGCAAATTCGTCCTGGCCACCTTATATCCGGCTTCGTTTATCATATACCACTCATCCTCGTGATAAACCGCCGCATTTTTGCCCATAAAAAAGGAAGCGTCCTCATAGGTTGGCATCATTGTGTAATTGCCGTTTTGATTGATATAGCCGTACAATTCCCCCATCCGCACCCGGGCAGTCTCTCCCAGAAATGAAGTGACCTCGCTGTACCCACTTCCGATCACACGGTACATAACACTGCATTCCAGATAATATTCCCGGACCCGGTCCGTAGCTATGCCCTTCTCTCTGGCCTCCAGCGCCGTATCCAGTACCATCTGATACATCTCCTGATTGTAATAGTACTCACACAACGCCTCATATGCCATACTCGATTCCGGAAAATATTCCACATAAGATTTCACCGCCGCCATATAGGGATCCACTCCCAGATTCTTGGCCTGTATCAGATATTCCTGATAGACGCCCTCGTCACCGGCATCCATATGGATTGCCCTGAGATAATTCTGCACGGCCACATAAGGAATGTCTCTGTCCGCATTCTGCCTGGCAGCCGCAAGATATCCCGCATATTCTTCCTGATCCGCCGCCTGCCCCTTCAACATCATTACCGTCACCGTAATTCCTGCCAGCACCAATGCGATTACTGCAAAGATCTTGACCTTCATCCCGCTCTGTACCTCCTACATCCCTAAAAAAATACACAGTGTAAATCCTATCAAAACAAATGGTGCCATGGGAATCGTAGATTTCCGTTCCACTCTCTTCATCACAAGCAGCACAATGGACACGATGGCCATCACCAGCAGAGATATCAGCAAAATAGAATAGGTATTGTTCAAACCATATATCAACCCGATCACCAAAAACATTTTGGCGTCCCCCATTCCCAGCGCTGTTTTGGCAATCAGCGCAATAATGATCAGCAGACCACCCCATATCCCGCCGCCCAGCGCGGAGAAGGCCAGCGCCATACGAATATCTGTATGAAGCAGAAATACTTCAATTCCCATCTCCAACAGCCACAGGACCAGTCCGGCCAGGATCAGATGATTGGGTATGATCTTCTCCCGGTAATCCACCCAAGCCATGGCTGCAAGCAGGAACAATACCCCAATGTTGAGATAGCACTGTACCGCCGTGTACTCATTGCGATACCGCCCGTATGCGCCCGTGATCAACGCTGTCACCAGGATAATCAGCATAAAAACCAACTCCCGTTTCCGCAAATCTACTTTAAAAAAAGTTTTAAACCTTTTTCCTTCCTTTGGAAGAAAGGTAATGTAGGCATAGGTTAAATAGCCGGCCAGCAGGGCCAGCAGTATGCCCAGTAAATTAGTCCATATCATCTTTCGCGTCCTCGTTGTTCATTTTTCTGTGTTCTACATGAAGTAGTTTACCTTTCGGCGAGTGCGTATAAGTTCTCTCCACACTTGCCTGGGACTTCCGAACATTTTTTCCATGACTGGTAAAATAAAAGCGTGTTACGTTGTTTCCCTTTTCATCTTTGGGAAGTATCTCCAGCACAGGATCTGTCACTTTCTTCTTCCTTCCATGTAGAGAATGTGCTACTTCATCTATGCCGACACTTCTCCTGAAGTCCCACTGCCGATTACGGTTGACTGGATTCTCATAATCCCACATATTCTTGTAAAGCATTATGCGGATTACATCATTCTCCAGTTCCACATTCTCATGGCAGTTAGAAAATGCCTGCAGTTTCTGTTTAGAAATGTATTGGTAAAAGTCTTGGCCAAACCACATACAGTGGTAGGAGCCAAACCATATCCCTGCCTCCACATGTGAATGTCCTGCATTATATTCAATATCAATTATTTCTTCTTTGGGCCTGTTGCGATGATGGGTTATCTTTTTTCCTTTTAGGCTTCCTTCAAAATGGCAATACCAGGAAATACTGTCCAGATTTTCAAGAAAGTTATCCATCGTAGAACATTTAAACGCAAATACACCTTGGCCCTTGCACATAGTATCTTCTATCATTCTCTCAATATGAGGGTTTTCCTCTTTAGTGTCTAAGCCGAATATAACCCGGCCATCCTCCTCTTTTACATAGGTAGAAAAATGTTCTTCCTTTGTCTTTATATACAGATCTATTTCTGCTTTTTCGACCACACTTTCTATCTCTTCCCTGAGTATTTCAGCATTATATTTCATAAAATTATTGCTGAATGTACTGATAAGCATTTCATTCGGTTCTATGATTTTGGCTATCTCCTCCACCCACATCAGCATATACTCTGTAGTGTAAAATTCCTGCTTAATAGATAATTTATATAGTACATTGCTCTTCATTCTCAAAACTCCTCTATCTTAACCTCAATTCCTGCTTCCTTTGCTGCTTCCATTATACTTATTATATCCAGATTTCCTTTGGTCCCTGCCGGAATTCTAATATCCAATATTCTGTTATAGTCACCTTCAACTGGCAATTTTTTACCGGCATACTCTTTTATATATCTTAAAACTCGATTCGTTCCCCCATTTCCCTGATATGACGGAAGATTTAAATCTATGGTTTTAAGACTTATTACCTCCGAATCATTTATAAAGTCAATAACAGGAAAGTAACCGCCTCTTTCTGATCCGCAGTGTTCCAGGTCTTTATAATCGTCTCCCGCCAGTATTTCTTCAATAACCAATCCCCTTATAGTTGAGGGTAAATTCCACGCATCTGATTTTTGATCCAGCGAATAAGTTTCCCCTCTGACGGTTACCTCAATTTTCTTAGACTCTGTAGAAAATATGATAACTGGTACATATGTTTCTATAATCTCTTTCCATTGGTCTTCCGTCCAGTTACTTGTATCATAATTCTTCCGAATATCTTCAATTACATTTTGATCGACACTGGCAAGGTACTCCTCCAGACCAGTGTCCTCAACATGTGAGTCGGATTCCTCATCGTCCTCCGATTCTTCTTCATCCTCCCCCTCTGCTGGTGGCGTTTCTACCGTTTCTCCGGCCTGATCTCCGCCGGGACTTCCCGGGCTGACTGCCGGCTGCTTTGCCAATGCCTGTATATCATCCCCACCCAGCCATGCTCTGGCCCTGGTTTCCTTACAGATGACAGCTTCGAAATCTGCCCATTTAAAAAGCTGCATTACCTTCACTTTGTAATACACAACCAGATGAATTTCATCCTGATGGTTCTTTTCAAAGATTGTGGAGCGTGTAAAATTCATGCCATCCAGACCGTCCACCACTCCCAGACGCTCCAAAGCCGCATTTGCCTCTGTCTTGCTATCTCCAAAGTGTTTCACCATAAGAGATTTGGCCAAAGGCGCTGCGATGACATGGGATTTCAAGGTTTCCAATCCCTGTGAGCCCGCCACTGCTATGATGCTCTTGAGGTATGTCATTGGATTGTCTATCACATCTCCAATCTGAGCCTCCATACTTTCAATGGAGGCACTCACATTGGTAGCATTGGTGTCCAAATTCAGCAGCGCTGCCTGAACTCCGTCACTGGTAAGATTTCCTTCTCTGAGACTATTGTTCAAACCGCGGATTTCTGCCTCGCTGGAACTTGCAGCAGTCCCCAGAGCATTGTACAGATCTCCCACTGAAGAGGCCACATTGTTCAAGTTTATGGCATTCTCCTCACCTATTGCCTGGATTTCCTGATCAAACTTACGAAGCCCGCTGATCTGATAAAAATAAGAATACTGGGTCAGTTCCTTTGTTACCGTATCCATAGCATTGGATACAAGCATCTGCGCTCTGCATATATTAACAATATTCAATATGGTAAAAATCACGAACAGAAAGCCCGTAAAGGATACCACTGCCTCTACCGTGGCAGAGCCCGCCTGACTTTGTCTGATCTTCTGCAGGATACGGTTTATCATACGCTTCATCGTTATTCATCCTCATCTGTCAGTATCTGAATAAACTACATCTGGATAATCTTCGTTATTCTCTAACTGTAATAGACTCTGCCATCTTTTTTGCATAGGCCTCAATAGTCCCCTCCGGCAGCGGATCCAGACTGGGATTGCTTAAAGAGTCATCCAGCACAATCAATGTAAGATATGAGTGTTCTACCTGTTTAGTGTCCACACTATATGCCACAAAATTACACTGCCTGTCCTCTTCTTCATAGGTATAGGTATGTATTCCTGTGTACTTATACATAGACAAATCATTGATCGTTACAGGCTCCGCCGTCTCAACTACGAAGTCAAAATTACTGTAGCGCCGATTTCGATCAGACTTCAAATACCGGCATATCTGCGGTATGGTTACTTCGAATGTATCTTCCAGAGATTCTACCATCACATTTTCATTGATATTAATTTTTCCATCTTCAAGAGTAAATCCAGGATCTGTTACAAATATATATGCCGGATCCAGTTGATATGCCCATCCGAAAGATGTCGGTTTTAAAGAGGGGTAATCAATATTAATTGATACTCTCCCCACATAAGTTCTACCTGTAGTGTATACATCATACACAAAAAGGTCCCTCACCCCTTTCCAGTAAGGCATATCCTCACCAATACTTTCTTCTGAGGTTTCGTTGGATTTCTCCTCCGTTTCCGGCACAGTCTCTGATGCTGAACTGTTCACAACACTTTCCGTGCCTTCGCTCGAGGCCGGTTGTCCACATGACACCAGTCCCATTAATAACGCAGAAATGCACCCCATAAGCAAAATTTTTCTTTTCATAGTAATAACTCCTTTCGATAATTTAATATCCGCCAATACCATTATATGGTATCGTAGCGACTGCATTTACTTGTTCCTTGATGTCTGTACCTTCTTCTGCCAGCAACCTGTTAAAGAAATCCATATTCAAAAATAACATATCTACTTTGACGCATCCTTGTACAGTCACATAAGTCTTCGCCTCAGCCATAGTAAATCCGCTTTCCCGATTGTGTACAAATAAAAGCTGTCCCTCCTGACCCTTTCCACCTTTCGCGTTCTGCATATTCAGTTGAATAAGGTCTGCCGTTCTTTTCAATACAATTTGATCATCGGCACATACATTTATAAAAAGCATAAGCATCAGATAATCCTTGTAGCCAAACTTAATTAAGGATGCTACTTTCGCGGCGCTGGAGACTTTTGTAGTACCTGTGGATCCTAGATCCGGCTTTTCTATATCTTTTAAGTATGTATTAGAAAAATTATCCATACTGGAAGCTACCTTTTCTTTAATTGATAAAGTTATTTCCTCACTGGCGTCCGCAATACATTCATTTGCATACTCATTTAATTGATTGGTAATGTTCTCAACCTGTTGTTCCGCCACGGAGTCAACATACTTTTCCAACGCAATCACATTTTCCCGCATTATCTGTATGACATCATATCTTATCTGATTCATCTCCCGGCAGATGATATCTCCTATATCCACAGATCCCGATGTCCCCATATAAGCAGTACTGATCAAATTATTTATTTTTTCATGTACCCTTTTTAAGACCCCGTTATCTCCGAATATGCTGTCTTTAAGCGTATCCTGAAGTCCATCCGCAAAAGGATTACCTGCATACTTTGCAAATATACCATTTACTTTAGCATTTAGTTCATTAAACATGGTATCTACCTGATTTTGCACTTGTGTCTGAGACATGCATCCCCCGTCCAAAGCAGCGTAATCTACAAACTCCATACTATTCAGCATTTTGTCTATTTCACTTTGCAGTTCCGTGTATATACCATCTACTATCTCCTGTCCCTTGTTCTGTGCCGCATTACTGACGGTTTGGGTTAATTGCTCTATTGCTCCCTTCAGTTCCTCCGCGGATGCATCCAGTACTGTGTTCACCCCCTCAGTGACATATGCAATAGCATTGGAAATAGTTGTATCAACTACATTGGTTACAACATCTTTCATGAATCCCGCCGCTCCCGGTATGCTCATGCTCCAGGTATCTTTAGTCTTGACAACTACCACCTTTAGTCCCCTGCTCATCATATCCAGGTCAATGGCGGATTCCGCGGCCGCCAGCGCCAACTGCAGCACCACCTGCACTAACTGGTACGGAACAAATCCTGCCGTCGCCGCCTGTACAGCCAAGCCCACGGCTCGGGTAGTATTGCGTATCTCACTGTTGGTAAAAGCAAAGATGCTGTTAAAAGCAAAACGGATGGCATAAATACTTCCCTTGGTATAGTTGACATTTTTAGCCGCTTCTGTATTCCCCCAAAGAATGTATTCTACCTCTGCCCCATACAAATAGTTATTAGCGCCTGTGATGCTGTAATTGCTGAGTGTTCTGGCCGTCCCAACATAGCTGCTCAGCTTCTCATGAGAAGCTATGCCCATCACCTGGGAATAATTCTCCAACTTTTCTCCTTCTACCACCATTTCTTGAATCATGGTATTATAGGAAAAATTTTCAAAAATATAATCCAGAATATAGACATTTTCCAAACCAGTCTCCAAGACCTTTCCCACATTTCCCAGCACAGAGTCCAGATTACTGTTTTGCTCCCCCAAACTGTTACTTGCATTTATATTACCGCCTTTATCCTCTGTGATAGACATACTGTTTGTACTGCACTTTTCGGGAGCCTGTGCATGAGAAGGCAAAGAAGCCGGATTAATCGGCTTATCTTTAAAGGTATATCCATATGGGTCCGCATCGGAGGCAGGTATTTCTTCTCCAGCTTCCTTATCCTTCTTCATCTCAGTCTTTATATCCTGATATTGCTGCTCCGGATCTCCTTCCGCGCCGTCTGTCACAAGTTTCTGCTCCTCAACAGGAAAGTTCTCATTTAGATACTTTAAAAACTGAATCGGTAATACACCGTCTGTCAAAAAAGTTGCCTTTTGTATCTCCAGCGCAGGCGTTGGCTCTTTCGGATACAGCAATTCCAACTGATTTCCCGCATGCTCTTCTGTTACAATGTCCGGCAAGGTGTCCCTTATGGCTGCCGGTATTGCACTGAGTACCTGTTCACTGGCAGCCATGGCGTCAATCCTTTTAGTGCCATACTTATAATGCGAAACGTCTATGATGTATTGGTAAAAATCATTATATTTCTTCCCCAGCGTCTGCACATAGGATAACAATTGATCCAAAGAATCCAGATCATACTGCTTTTCTGTAGCCGCAATATCCGCCTCATTCTGCCTGCTGAAGGTGTCAGTGGAATTACTTGCAACATATCCTTGGTTTGCGCTTGACCATTGGCCTACTTTCACTTCATATTGCTCCACAGACATTCTAAGGTTTTTAAGCCCCTTTTCAATCAGATCCAAACTCCCTGTCAGCTTCTGCATATTCTCCCTGATCTTCAGAGCCTGCGTCTGAATAGCACTTGCCTCTCTGGTAATCACCTTTCGCGCTGTATCCTGATAGGTAATATACCATTCCTGATCTCTTTGATATGCATTGGAAAATTGCATATATGCAGCTAACGCTTCTTTATATTTTGCAATTTGATTATCCTGTCTTCCAACCAGAAGTTTCACACTATTTACCAGTATGTTATACTCCTTTTCCAGCTGTACATATTCTGCCTGTTTTCCTGCCAATTCACTTTCCAGCGCGGCAATCTGTTCGTCGGAAGGCTCCACGGCCTTGGCTCTGTTATAAGCAGCTTCGGCATCGCTCTCTTGTGCCTCTGCATTATTATAAGCTGCCTGAGCCGATTCCACCGCCGCCTTAAGGCTGTTAATTTTCTTTTGATCGCTGCCGGTATAGGAATTCAACTCATTTTCCGCTTTTGCAAGATTGCTCTGCGCCGCATTCTTGTCAGAAACAGCCGCATCCCAAGCAGACTTTTTGTGTCCCACATCTGCCTTTGCGCTCCTGGCGCTCTCCAAAGAGCTTTCAGCCCGGCTCACTTCCTGCTGCTTGCGGTTCATCTCCCTTTCCTTGGCGTCCCGGGCAGCCGTCTGTTCCTCAATATGCTGCCCCATTAACGCAATATAATTGTCCTGATACTTTTCCAGGATACAGAGCTGCTCCAGGATCTCCGCCGCTTTACTGTAAGTGATCGGCGCCCTCTCGGCATCATTCAAAAGAAATGCTTCATAACGGATAAAAGCCTTTATGGCCATCTGACGATCACTGTATTCCGTGTGCTCGTAGTTCAGATTGCCCTCCGGAAGAAAGTTGGCACTACAATAAGTCCGCTGCCAATTCATGTAGGAATTCGACTGCTCCTCGCTCATAAGTTTGTTGCGCTGGCTTATAACCTGATTTTCCGCCGTTTCAAAGGTTTCCGCCAGTTCCACCTCCACAGAGATACCGCCCTTATCCGCCTCCAAAGTATAGTCGTGAATAAAGCGCTGATTGGCGGAAAAACTCATCCCGCTGAGATGCCTATCCGATATGGTGGGAGGTTTCAGCAGAAATATCAGGGCAAGTCTGTTGATATTTTCATAATGCTCAGCCCAGTCCTGCCTGTATTTATCCAACTGTTCCGGATACTGGCGGATACCCACTATATTGGGATCCGTGCTGCCCTCCCTGCCTTTTACCGCCTGATCCCCGGTATCAATGGCCTGCACAAGGCTGTCATATGATCTTATGGAGTCAATAACTGTACGGCAACCCTGCGTAACCGGCTGCAGGCTCTCCTGTGCTTCCACCTGGGCCTGTACCACCTTGGTCTGATCATTTATTGTGGTAAATGCCTGTACGGAATCCAGAAAGCTGAGTCCAAAATTCATCGGCGCCCGGTACTTCATGTAGTCCACAATCTGCTTTCGCAGTATTTCCGGATTGTCCAATCCGCTTGCGTCCACTTTATTTACCACAAATGACGCAATCTCCATATCCAGGAAATTACTGACTTCCATATTTCCGGTTCCAGACAGCAGATCATTTATCCCTCCCATAAGCTGGGATACATAGTCTCCTGCCTCCGCCTCTGAAATCACCCCATAAGACACCAGCGTTTTCTCAAAGTACTCCCGAATCTCAGCGTTCAGTATGGCGCTGGCTTGCTCAGGAGATGTATCCTCTTTCAAAGCCTGGGACATGGCAAAGAGTCCATACACATCTTTCAGCACCGTGTCATAATTGGCCAGTGCGGAATTAACTGCCAAATCCCCTGCGCTGGACACCATGGAACGGGCCATATTGATACGGCTTGTGTCCACGATCAGCGCAGAAAACACCATGGTAACCAGCAGGATAATAACCATCATTACTGAAACAGATCCCTCTATCCTTCGTTTAACTTTATATTTCATTTCTCACCCCCTTTTATAAACTGCTATACTTATCCTTGTGAATATATTTCCTTGATTGTTGGGCTTCATCGTAGCCGATGCTATCTACATTGTAAAAAAGCACCTGCCTCATTCCCACATCATACTTTCTCATCCCAAATCCTCCATACGCTTTATAATATTTAAAAATTTTCAAGTATCTATATTTATATACTGCTGTTTTTATTCTGATTTTTATTACGGCCAAAACACTTATAAATTCATTTCCAGAGACCCCTCAAGGTAGATCACATCCCCCTTTCGATAATTCACTCTATGTTCAAACTCAATCAATATCAATCCATTTACTAAGGAGGAACTCGCAAACACCGAATAGTCATCAACGATTTTGCAAATCCGAACTATTGCTTCTATATGTGAGGACCCTGGTATTAATTGTTTATGCATTAGCGTTGCATTCACTTCTTTATCCACAGCTACCAATCCAATGGCCATCTCCCCTTCCATTATGTCTCCTACGTCCCTCTTCTTTGATTTTTCGTTGTCCTCCAAATATTCATCATATTCCAGAAAATGTACAACAAAACTCAAATTATTATCCTTATTCTTTATGGTTACAAATCTTTCATACCCATCCGCATTTATATCACTAATAACATATTTCATCATGTGGTAACTCCTTTATTCAATTTATTAAATCTTTTGTCATTATTTGCCTCCAAGCAGCTATGTTCAACGAATATATCAATTGTTTTTTATAAATACTTCTACACTGCCAACATTTCTTTTACTATATCCACTTACTGCCATTTCGTTCTCTGATGCTTTGGGAATCATCCATATCAAAGCAGAATCAGATTCTAGAATTGTCTCCGCTATACTTTCTTTGTACTTAAACAACGTCTCATTTCCTATAGAAATGATTTCAAAACGGCCAATATGATTTTCCACATAATGTAAAATAAAAATTTGAATTTTTTCAAAAAAACTTATATTTTGCGAATTAATAATGTCAGAATCTAATTCTGGAAAACCATCTGTATTTATCCAAAATTCATAAAAATACTTATTCTTACACCTTTCTATATAAATTCCAAAATCCTTAAATGTATGTAAATGTGCATTAATTACTATGATCTTGTCGTTTTGAAGTAATCTGTAAATATCTGATACGTCCTGAAATTCCTGCTGATTTTCCCAAGACCAATTATCCATACTTATCTTTTTATCTACTTTAACGTCTAATTTATTATTCCTAAGTTCTTGCAATATAACGGCAATATCTACCGCATCGCTTAATACACAATTTATATTTATGGTAGCGGCCATATAACACCCCTATATGTTTATTGATAATTGTACTGAAAAGCATCCAATCAAATAGAATCTCCCCACCAATATACATCTTTACATTTCCAACACTATTGGCTTCCCCAAAAACACACAAGTAAACAAAATGATCTTAATCACTCCAATTTCTGATCTATATACTTCTCATCCGCACGCTTTAATATCTCTTCTTCAGCCAGTTCAAATATATTCCTACTGTCCCCCCTGAAACATTCAGCACAATTTATTAATTATTTTAAAATCATCAATATACTTCATTATCTCAACATTATCTTCTGGATGATCTTCACAGTATTTTTTACATATTAAATTTAAGTAGTACAATAACTCTTTTGTGCTAATTATAACCTCATCTCCATTATGTAATCCAAACTCTGCTCCATCATAAAAGGGGGTATTTTGCTTATCATAATCATCTAAATCATTCCAGAATACGCACGCACCATAGTTTTCACCAAAGCCACTATTATTACTAATATACTTTATTGTACTTTTAAAACAGCTGTCTGGCACCATATCAAATAGCGCCTTAACAGGAAAATGAGCAATTGATAACAACTCCTCTTCTTCAATCCTAAAAGTTCTTGCCATAATTTATCTCCTCATTCCGGATAAAATGACGTAATAACTCCGTTTTCATAATATCCTCTCCACTTTATTCCCTGGCTGTCATAACCACTCCATTCTCTAGGTAATGTCCCCTCCGAATACTGCTCTGATGCATTATTTGCAGCTTCCACCCCTCTTCGCAAATATTCTTCCGTACTAAACACACTGGGATCATAAACTGTTTTTCTTTTGGGTTTACCTGTTTGATACTCTCCTGGAATAGGGGTTCCTGTTTTATCTAGTTTAGGCATTTGATATTCAATTATCTCGATACCTGGTATCTCTGGGTGTGATGTTACACTTACAATCTGTATGTCATTTTGTAAAAATGCTTCCCGATTATGAGCCCCCCCAATCCCTCTTTTTCTAGGAACGTTAGGATCAACGTTTTCTATATGTGCCCTCAAAGTGTCATCTACAAAAAATTTATTATCTTCACTCTCTACCCCTGGCGTACTACTGGGCGTAGGCACAGGCGTAGAAGTAGGCGCAATCCAATCCCCCGGCAGGCTTCCGTTCAGCAGATACTCCTGCATGTAAATATACCAGTTGTCCTCCGTCCAGGTACTGGTGTCCACGCCTTCGCTGATAGCGTCCACATTCGCCTGTCCGAAGCGTGTAATCATGCTGTCCCGGATTTGCTGGGGCGTTGCCTCTTCTTTATCCTCCCTGTTTTCATCCCCGCCCGGAGCAGCAACGATTCCCAGGCCGCCTGTGGAAACATTCCCGCCGTTCCCCGCACTGCCGGTGCCATTGCCTACTCCGATGCCCGCAAAGTCCCCTGAGCCGTTTTCGCCCTCTGCCTCTGTACCTCCCTCTCCACTGCCATTCTCTTCGCCATCGTTATCCCCGGCTTCCGCAAAATGGTCGCCTTCACCGCCTCCTCCGGCAGGTGCCCCTGCTCCTCCCGAACCTCCGAATCCCTTTTCCCCGCTCAGAAACTGGGTGAGTTTGGTTCCCATATCGTTCAGCTTGCCCAGGACCTTCTGAATATTTCCCCCGGTACTTCGGTCAATGGCTGCGCAGACATCAATAATCAAATCCACATTTCGGATAAATTCATCCGGATCATTCACTGCTGTGGCCGCCGTCACGGTATAGTTAAACTCCGTAGGCAAACCAAAGTTTCCGAAGATCTTGGGCAGCGGATATCTGGCCGTAATACTGACTTCCACATTCTGATAGATAATTTTATTATCTATCTTTACCGCAATATCCCCTGTTTCTATCTCACGCCAGGGAATCTTGGTATGTTGAATGATGTTGGAAATCTCATTCACTGTGGCGTCCCGGATATCCGCCGTGTTCATCACCAGATAGCGATAGGGCTTGATATTGTCACCGACTCCGTTGAAGCTGTCCGCATTCAGTTGGGTCACATTGGTATCCAGCATACCCGATTGATGCCCCGACTGCTGCAGAATCATAGGATAGTTGGGATCGCTGATGCATCTTGCCGCGTATATAGTCCCTCTCTTCGCGGCCGCATCCAGCGTGGAGTGATCGTGTATGACAAAAGACGCCAAGATCATAAAGTAAATCACAATAATGATCAAAGGCAGAATTATAACATTTTCAATTAAGGTATTGGCGTTCTCGGATCTCAGCCTCTTATATATTCTCTGTAACATTATTTTCATCCACAGGTGCTTCTCTTGTGTTACGGCTCTGCCACGTTTCCGCAGCAGAGCCACAAACGCTTCAACTAGTTCCACTGACTTGCCACATCTGACTGCGTGGTATTCTCATTGCCGTTCACAATCAGACTGTTCCAGATTCCCTTCACCAGCCCGGTCAACTGATCCTTAAACGCAAATGCCAGAATCAGCACGATACCGATGATTACCAGGGTTGCAATCAATTCTGCCCCGCCGGCCTGTTCCTTGAAAACTCTTTTAAACCAGCTGTCCACCTTGATCTTGCAGCAAAATGCCGCGTTTCTCATCGCTGTAACCATTGTTCTTTCCTCCTTTCGTATATTCTATGTCTATGCATATCGCAGACATTGCCTGCGGTATCACCTGAACGTTAAGCACCGATATTGCTGACTATGGGAACCAGAATCATAACAAAAATACCCACCAGGATCATCCCCAGAGGAATCATCAGCTTATTCGCTGCTGCTTCTCCCTGGCGCTTTACAATATGCTTCTTCTCTTCCCAGCACACGGCAGATTCATTCTTCAGGAAATCCACCAATTCTTTATTCCCCTTCTCCAGATTCTGTACCAGCATGGAAATAAATTTCTTTACAAAGGGAACGCCGCACCTATTTCCAAACCCAATATAGGCATCAATCTCGGATTTTCCATTCCGCATATCCACAGCGGCATTCCGCATCTCCTCGTAAAGTACACTGTTGCCGGTAGCTCCGATCTCTTCCCAGGCCTCTCTGGTAATCATCCCGGCATTGATCAGCAGCGCCATCTTGGACACCACATCGCAGAAATCCTTGGTAATGGATATCTCCCTCTCCTTAATAATATCCGTGATCTTAGTGTCGGCATAATACCACAGTACTCCGGCGGCAAATACTCCAAACAGCATAATAATCGGATTGCCAAACAACGGTCCCAGCAGGGGCGTAAGCACCAGACACGAAAAAGCATAAGTAACCTTCTCCGCCACATTGACGCAATAATAATAGTCGCCGTATTTTTCCCCATACACAATCCTGGCCTGCGCAATTCGTTTCCGATCAAATGGAGATTGATAAGAATAGCGCACCATGCCCAATATCTGGAATCCCACTCCGAACAAACCCTTCAGCATATATTTTCTGCCGTCCAGCGGCTCCAGCATGTCTTTATACTGCCTGCTTCCCCTGAGCAGGAGAATGCCCCACAGTATTACCAGTACAAAATACAGAGACAGACAGATAAAATCAGTCACGTTTCTCCCTCCCTACAACTTGATATCCAATATCTTCCGGCTCACAAAGTAAGAGGCGGCAAAGATCATCAAAGCAATGGATACAGACAACTGGCCTATCGGCGACTGCAGATCAATCAGATCCCCACCCATGGATTTCATCAACAGAATAAAGGCTACCGGCATCACCAACATAATGTTCTGCTCATTTTTCTGACCGGATACCATCGTCTCTAATTCCATCTGGATCTCTATCTTATCCCCCAGGATTACTGTGGTGTTTTTGATGACCTCCTTGATATTGCCGCCTTTTTTATAACAGGTGGCAAACACATTGGCAAAATTATGGATATCCTCAATTCCGCTGCGCTCCGCGAAATTCATCAAAAGATCCTCAATCTGGATATTATTATTCAGCCCCGTGCGGATTATCTGTACTTCTTTTACAATATCCGCATCCTCCGTAAACTGTACTGCCAGGTCATCTGCCGCGCCCGCAAAGGCGTCAAACATATTTTTGCCTGCGCCAATGGAAGTAGACAGCGCGTCTAACAACCCACGGAACTGCATGGTCAGCCTGGTTTGACGCTTTCTGATTACCTGCCCGGTTCTCATGGGGACAAATACAAAACCACAGACGGCGCCCACAATGACAGACACCAGGATCTTTTCGTAAAATATGTACAGTACTGCGCCGCTGGCCGCCATACCTATGAGAAACCACAGTATTTTCTCTCCAATGCTGGGAAAATACACATTATAATCCGTTGCATCGCAGGTCAGCCCTGTTTTTACCTCATAAGGTTCCTTTTTTCCCAATAGCTTCATCCGTACCTCTCCTAGATTTCTTCCCGTATGCCTGTCATAATCAGTTTGTTCCTGTGGACCATCTGATTGGCTGTCCGCCGCAGAGCACCGGAAACCTTGTACAAAGTACTGTTCTCATCCTCCTCAAACACATACAGGGGATTCAGTTCAATCTGTCCGTTCCGATATCCCACTACTTCCGTGATCTCCATCGTCTTACGGGACTTATCCCTCAATCGGGACAGATGGATAATAATATCTACCGCCGAAGCGATCTGTTGGCGAATCGCCTCCAGGGGCAGACCGTCCGCTCCCTGAAGCACCATAGTTTCCAAACGACTCAACATATCCTGTGTGGAGTTGGCATGGCCGGTGGACAGTGAGCCGTCATGGCCGGTATTCATGGCCTGCAGCATATCCAATGCCTCCCCTCCCCGGACCTCACCAACAACAATGCGCTCCGGACGCATACGCAGAGATGATTTGATCAGATCCCGTATGGTTATTTGTCCCGCACCGGATGCGTTGGCATTGCGGGTCTCCAGCCTGACCAGGTTCTCCACTCCCTCGATCTGGAGTTCCGCCGAGTCCTCTATCGTAATCACACGTTCATCCTTGGGAATATAATTGGATAGCGCATTGAGAAAGGTGGTCTTGCCGGAACCGGTGC